>JGI12449J12846_1000156_pt1 | contig 22495 bp, 19 predicted proteins | sample 23E2SouthBayCA_FD_12846 | JGI IMG/M metagenome (IMG submission 12846) | reverse complement strand
ATCGTTTGCGAATAGTTTCAGCAATGTCGCGTTCGAGACAGCTCAAAATTGGCTCGAAGCCCTCGCAGTCTACCACAATTCACGCCAAACTTAACGCGACCTACCCGAGATACCGAAGCGATAGTTTCAACGACTTTCCAAGAAGAAACGATTCTAACCGCGAGTCCATACATGTCGATAGTTCACTGGTTGTATAAGCTTTTCATCGAGAAGGATCGCGGGAAATAAGATATATAGATAGTAGGGAGCTGTTGAATTTTCAGAAATTTACATTTTCACGCTCTCAATCGCTCAGTACACCACATCTACCTAACGGCGATTTCAGTGGAAGACCGTCGAATACATAGAATCTCAACGGGTCTCCACTAGTGTAGTTCTTCGACGAGCGCAGCAACCGCCTCGTCGACGAGATCGCTGTCAAGGCGACCGTGCCAGAAGTCGATATCCTCGTGGTCGATTGATTGGACTCCCCACGGGACGATCCGACTCACATCCGGGATCCCACCACGAAGCAACTCCCACGAGGAACGTCGATCAGGCCGTCCATCCAGGATTTCGACGTCAACGTGAGCGCGATACACTGCTCGCCGTGGAACGGTCGGCCTTCATGATTCGAGAGAATGAGCCAGGGCCGAGCATCTTCCTCGCCTTTGAACGGATCATCCCCGCAAACGATGTCGCCACGCTCGAAAATCGGTCTTCCTTCGTCGGTCACCGTTCGTCCTCGACGCTCGGATGTGGTTCCTCGGGTGCGTGTTCGCGCCAGGACTCCTTGTCCTCTGTACCGAGTCGCTGGTTGAACAGGGCGATCGCTCGTTCGTACCCGCTGTATCCGTCGAGTCGCTCTGTGTCGTCGGTTATCGCCCAGTACGTCGCTTTGTGTTCGACGAGATCGCGGTCCTTCAGTCTCGAGAGCGCGGTGCTGACCGCGCCCTCATCGAGACCGATCTGAGAGGCGATTTCGCGGGCCTTGAACGCGCGATCATCGTTGGCGGCGAGAAATCCGAGGACCTGATCCGGGACGGAAAGTTCCTCGAGTTCGTCCTCGCTCGTCTTCTCGAAGGTATCCCGGTCGATGGACATCGTTGAGCAGAAATACGGTGTCAACCGTAATGAGTGTTAGGTGTGAAAGCAACGAAATTTCTGAAGGAGATACTCCGCCCCTAGCCTCGTCGAAGTTTTGACAGATATTCTTTCCGATAGCACTGGATAGAGAATTGACGACAGAGAAGTTCTCTGTCGGAGAGTGCGCCGGCCGGGACCCTCACGAGCGAACAGCGTGAGCGAGCGAGGGTACGGGCGGCGCACGAACGAAGTGAGTGCGCCGGCCGGGATTTGAACCGGAATCAGACGTGCTCGCTCGCTTCGCTCGCTGCGCGCGACTGATAGGGTTCAAATTCTGCGGCGATTTCTCTCACTTCGTTCGAGAAAATGCGCCGGCCGGGATTTGAACCCGGGCCATGAGCTTGGAAGGCCGCTCGCGCAAAGCGCTCGCGCTGTGCCCTACGACCCCCGTTTTCGGCGTTTCCGGTGTACGTCCAATCTGCGCCCATTGGGTTATCGCACACGACTGGCAAAAAAGTGTCGGATAAGCCGACACGATGATACCCAGAAAATCTCTGCGTTGCGTTAAATTGGCAAATTCCGGCTATTCGCTGAACTGACGTGTGTGATCCAGAATGATACTAATCTGATAATTAGTACATCTGCGCTTACGATTCAATAAAGCGGTCCGCTACCTCGGTCCAGACGGAGCGATATTCATCGAAGGCCTCCTTCTTGGCTCCTTGCGCGAGCAGATCAGAAAGGTGTGGCTCAAACGCTGTTTCAATCGCTTCGCCCGACTCATTGTATGCGCGAGTCATTTCCACTCGTTCATCCATTGATGGGAGCGACCAGCTAACCACAACTTCAACGCTTATGCCGCTACAGGAATTTAATGATATATCACAGTCATAGTCCCGAAATTTGAGGATGTACGTATTATCGTGTAAGTAATAGCCGATCTCGATGCTGTTGCCGGTGACGGTGTACTGTACGAAAGCATCGGCAATACGTATGTTATCCCACTCAAACTCCGCCCTACGAGCGCGCTTCATGCTCTGCTCGACCTCTTTTGCTTGTGGTCTGGTAAGCTCGGTCTGAGAGACTGAATTTCCGTCTGCGTCATGAATGTGCGTACCCCATTCATCGAGTATTTCAGACACCTCAGGGTCGTCAAATGGGACATCTGGGTCTCCATAGATCTCATCGACAATGTCTGTGAACTGGTCAGCAGGAGAATCTTCCACTTGAATCGCGTCTGGCGATGTTTTGCGGAGTCGTTCTTGGAAGTCTTCGGTATCCGCTAACATCGACCTGATCGAATCGATTCTATCATCGTCACAATATTTCTGAAGGAGACGTGCCAGCTGGTCGCGCTGTTCATCTGGAACATCAAGCTCCGAGAGACTATACGAGATGCTCTCACCATCGTCTTCAATCTCTACTGAGTTCTCTGTATACAACAGCCCAGTATCGTAGAGTGCCCAGCAGAGATCGTGACTAATCGCGGTTTTTGATTGAATCCCCATCTTCCGAAATATTTTATCCATGATGGGGCGAGTCTTCAGATTAATCGGATGCCCGGAACCCGGCTTTGCGGTTACGTGGTACCCGGATTGAGTCTGAGAATCCTTTACGTATGGCATAGTGAGACTGACTGATCTCTGTCACTTGTATCCTGTGAATGGGCTTCCGGCCAGCCAATATGTTCCGACAGTAATGGCCAACACCCTCCGTGTCGATTCGTATCAAGAGTGGGTGTGATTCACCGCATCGAGTCGGTGTTCCTTTAGCCGTCCATTGATCTGCCGGTGTCACACGATGAGCAGTAGCGATGATATTGACGAGATCGCTCGGCGGATAGAGCGTGAGATTCAGCGTAACGCAGAAGCGCTTGAGGAGTACGACGAGGTCAGCTATGAGGAGGACGTAGTTTCGCAGATGGACTTTGATGCCGAGGAGCTGTTCAGTTAGCTGACTGCTTCCATTCGGCCGGTTTTGCTATCCTCAATACGGCTGTATTTTACCGGCTGAGTGACCCAAACGGTAGCAAAATACCCGAAAATTCTCGCACCGGGTTACTAACATACGACCACCCACCCCCGGTCCGAATGTTCTAACCTTGTTATAAGAAATATATAATACTAAAATATGTTATGTAGCGTCTTCCGTCGTGGTCTTGACCGTGTCGTCTCAAAATCCGTTCTAAGCGGTTTGAAATCGAAAGATGATGGTTGCCTCTCGTAGATCGTGAAAACTGCTCTAAGAAGCTGCTGGCGGGTCAAACAAAGAGACAAATCGCGTGACGGGTCGGCGGATCCGGGCACACCGCCGTCACCCCGACCATACGGGGGGAGGGGGTACATACAGTATATAAACTAATAATAAAACAACATAACTAATAGAACGTTTTAGACGAAAGTGATCTACCGCATCGAGTCGCTTTAATCGAAACGCATCGGTTAGAGTGTTTTAGCTGAACACATAACTAAACTGTTTAGTGGAACACAACGGTTGGTGATCTCATATTGGGGTGTTACTACCAGTATTATATACACAGTATGTACCCCCCAGAGTGTAGCTCGGAGAGTGATACCAGAGTATGCGGCCCGACCTTGCCGTTCAATAAATTAAATATCTCTTATGGTTTAGCGATATTATAATATTTGTTATCTATTAGAGGAGCAACTACAGAGCTGGTTCCACTTCTGGGAGAATTTACGCCCCACTCCATGAGGTGATATTGCGATAGGGGGCTTACGGCCATCCCTCTCATAGGTCCTCCTCTGAGAAGATAAGCCGCGAGCTACGCTCCGTCAACCAGTCAGAGTGTGCCTCATACTCCGGATCGTATTCCGCAACCAACGACCAGAACTCGGAGCTGTGATTCGGCTCTCGAAGGTGGGCAAGCTCGTGAACGACGACGTAATCGACCACTTCGGGCGGAGCCATCATCAACCGCCAGTTGAGGCTGATCGTCCCTGTCGTCGAACAGCTTCCCCACTTCGTCCGTTGATTCCGTATCTCGATCTTCTCGTACTCGACTCCCATCCGCTCCGCATAGTGGTCAGCCCGGTCGGAGAAGTGTTCCCGAGCCTTTCGCCGATAGACGTTCTCCAATACCTGCTTGACCGTGGACTGTTCGACCGTACTCTTTCTGAGACGAATCGATGCGTCAGTGATCTCGTGGCTTCGCGCCGGTTCGATGATCAGCTCTCGCTCCGTGCCGAGTAACGGGAACGTCTCACCCGCCTCGAAGATGCGATTCGGAATCTGCTCCCGGTATTGCTCAAACCCGCGTTGTTTCTCGATGACCCACGCCGCATTTTCACGGAGGACCTCTGACGGTCGAACCTCCGATGAATCGGGAACGACGACTGTGACACCGTGGATATCCACATCGATGCGGGGTTTCGTCGCCTCGGAACTGTTCCGTACCTCGAACTCGACGTCGTTCCCCAGCAGCTCGATGCGTCGAGACTGCGACTTAGCCATGGTTCTCGATCAGGTAGGTCCGAACGGCGTCCACGAACCCGTCGTCGTCGCTAATCAGATGCCCGAGGCTGTACTGTTTCACCAGCACATCGAGGAGGAGTCGTTCGACCTCAGCGATGGTCTGCTGGTTCGTCTGCCAGCCAGCATAGTTCCGGTCAACGCGATCGCGGAACTGCGAAACGATCTCGTTAGCGACCTCCTCAGCCTGTTCGTCGGAACCGATCGCATCCGACGTCTCCTCTGTGAGGTGCGTGTAGATGGCGAACTCGGCGTCGTCCATCCCCTCGTCTTCGGCTTCACGTTCGACTTCGAGAACCTCTCCTTCGACCGTCTTCAGCGCCTCAACTGCTTCGGGGTCAGTAATCTCGTCACCCTGCCAGCGCTCCACGATATCGGTGACGCGTTCACTCAGGCGCTTGTACCGAGGGTTCTGGTTCTCCCGTGGGTGGAGATGTTCGCGGGTAGCATGGGCGATCTGTGACGCCTTCACGCCGGGGTTATCGAGTCCTTCGACGTCTTCGAGGTACTCCTCTCCGAGCTTGTACGTGGGGAAGTCACGCTTGATCTCGGAGATTTCCACGTTGTCTCCGATGATGTCGCGCGTCTTCTCTCGCATGTCCTCCTCGGGGTCGTCCTCGCCGGCTGTCGTACGCTTGAACGCAACGTGGATTCGGCTCAGCCACTTGTAATCGTCCTTGATGCCTTCGCTCACGAGGCGTCCATCGGGCGCAACGGCCTCGTAGAGATTCTGGAGACGCCGGAATCCCTGCTTGAACTGCCGGCGCTCCGGGTGGGTACTGACCCGTTCGACCGCCGCGTAGGTCGCCTCTTGGGAGTCGGTCTGCGAGATGCCGTCGAAGATGTCCAGCACGTTCGCCAGCTGCTCGTTGAGGTCGTCGAACAGCTCGTCCTTGTCGCGGGCAGCGTAGGCCTTCGTCTCGGCGTCGTAGTCAAGCGCCTCGTCGATGTTCTCGAACACGCCCTGGAAGTCCACGATCTCGCCGTTCTCTTTCCCCTCGGCCGGTCGGTTCGTCCGAGCGATAGCCTGCATCAGATTGTGGTTCTTCAGGTTCCGGTCGAGGTACATCGTCTTCAGGATCGGCGCGTCGAACCCCGTCAGGAGCATGTTGTGGACGACGAGGAGTTTGGGGTTCCCGTCTTCCTTGAACTCCTTGACGATGCCATCGCGCTCCTCCGAGTCGGTGTGGAACCGCTGGATGAGGTCGGGGTCGCCCTTGTTGGAGGTGTAGAGGACCTCGATCTCGTCTTCGTCTCGCCGCTCGATGAGGCGTTTCCCGTACATCGCCGCCGATCGTCGGCTCGGAGTGACGACCATGCCCTTCCAGCCGTTCGGGGCAACGTGTTCGTCGTAGTGGGCGTCGATCTCCGCAACAGCGCGGTCCACCCGAGGTTCGAGTTCCGCCATGGTCCGACTGGTCACGGTTTCCTGTATGAACTCCCGCTTCTCGTCGGTCGTCATCCCGCGGAACTCGTGTTCGAACTCCTCGTCCAGTCCGGCCTCATCGATGTCCCACTCCATCTCGTGTCGGAGCGTGAAGTAGACCGGCAGGATCAGGCCATCGTCGATGCCTTGTTTCACGGAGTAGCGATGGAGGTAGTCCTCACCCTCGGGAGAGAACTCGCGGAACGTGTTCCGATCCTCGTGTCGCTCTCCCTCTCGAACGGGCGTCCCGGTAAATCCGAAGTGGTAGCAGTCGGGTAAGGCCGCATCGAGGCGGCTTCCGAGGTCGGCTTCCATGAACCGGTGGGCCTCGTCGGACATGACCACGACCTCGTCGTTGCCCTGTACGTCGGGGTCAACGTCCTCGAACTTCTGGATGGTCGTGAGAACCAGCTGGCTCTGCCCCTCCTCGATGAGGCGTTGTAGGTGGTCGATGCTCTCGGCTTCCTCCCACTGTTCGAGCGAGAGGTTCGCCAGCTGATCGCGCATCTGGCTGTTGAGCTTGTCCGTATCGACGATGATGAAGACCTGCGGGTTTCGGACGACGTCGCTCCGAGAGAGGAGGTTCTCGGCGGCGTACAGCATCGTGAACGACTTGCCCGACCCTTGGGTGTGCCAGATGAGGCCGCGGTCGTGTTCTCCTTCTTCGACTCGTTCGAGAATACGGTTCACCGCGTAGTACTGCATGTAGCGGGGAACGATCTTCGCGTCACCGCCGGCCCGCCGCTCGTAGAAGACGAAGTGTTTCAGCAGATCGAGGATCGTCTCGGGGTTACACAACGCCCTCACCGCCTGCCGCATCTCGTTGTCGTCTGCGAACATCTCCGGAGCGTCGTTCCACGGCTCGTAGAACTCCTTGGGAGCGCCGACAGCGCCGTAGCGGAGTTCCATCGTGTCGGCGGCGACGTTGAAAAGACCGGGGACGAACAGCCGAGGCACGTCGTCCTCGTAGTCTTTGAGGTCGCTGACGGCGTCGTGCCAGTCGTTGTCCTGTGCGAGGCTTTTCAGCTCCATCGTCACGAGCGGAATCCCGTTGACGAACAAGTTCACGTCGGGGCGGATGGTCGTCTCGCGGGAGACGGAGAACTGGTTGACCGCGTGAAAGCGATTGTTCTCAGGAGTCTCGTGATCGATGAGATCGACGTAGACCGTCTCGCTCGTGCCGTCGTCACGCTGGACGGAGAAGCTCTTGCCCTTGGTGAGCAGTCGGTAGATGGTGCGGTTGCCGTCCATGAGGTTCTCCGCATCGAGGTCGCGTTTGAGCGAGGAGAGGAATTTCCTGACGTTGTCCTCGGTCACGTCGTCGTTGATCTCGATGAGCTGCTCGGCGAGAAGATCCCAGTAGATGACCTCGTGGCTGTCGCGCTCGTAGGTCTCATCGAGAACGTTCGCACCACGTCCACCGTCCTGTCCGTGTGTCTCCCATCCGACGCCGTCGAGCCACGAGAGCAGCGAGCGTTCGACCCCGCCCTCGGATGGGATGCTAACCATGTTGGGCGACTTCTTCGGGCACCTCTATGTTAGTGTCGGTTGTTCGGACTTTTCCTGAGAGGAGGTCTTGCATGAGGCCCTGCTTCAGTCGCTGGAGCGATTCCCTGTAGCGCTCATTATTGGCGATTTCCTCATCCTGACTGCGGAGTATTTCAGCAATTGCTTTTTGTTCCTCAATAGATGGCAAAGGTATTTTTTGCTCTTTGATTGTCCCGAGATTTAGTGTCTTCATCGTTGACCCCGGAGACTTCAAATGCCACAGTTTCTCCATTACAGACCAGTTCATCAACTGTTCTAAAAACGGATTGTGGACTGTATCATCGGTCTTGATTATCGCAACTCCAACGAAGAAACCGAACTGTTCACCATGACGAATCAACTGAGTAGGGCCGATTGTTGCGCGACGTGAAATGATTAAATCTCCTTTCTCTGGCCTACAGTTCTGATTGATTTCTTCATATGTCTCTTCGGAGATGTACTTCTCGTATTGCGAATAGTCGAAGCTATTTCGGAATGGGCTTACATTTTGAGACGACACAAAGGGGATGCCTCCATCAACGTAATCCGGCGTGATGTGGGGGCCATCTTGAACTCTATAGGAAAACTCTGCGAAGGGTTTCAATTTCCAGTCTTTAGGTTTAGTTAGGTCAATCGGCCCTAACCGATATGTTTCAAATTCGGAGTGTTCCTTTGCACCCTTGGTCAGGATATCTTGTACCAACCCTTTCTTTACCTTCCGAGATTGTTCAATGATTTCTTCTGTCTTCTCAATTGCCCGGTCGATCTTGTAGAGTACGGTGGCAATTTTGCGCTGTTCGGAGAGAGGGGGGACTTCTATCTCGAACTTCCGAATAATCCCTTGTCGAATATTTTGTTGACCAGAACCTGCACGGAGTGAATATAGACGTGGCTTCTCATACTGCATCATCTGGTGTAGAAACTCTGCATTGACGATGTCAGTATCAGGGAATACACCACAACACGCCTGATTGGTGGTTGCTTCTATTTCCAGTAACGCTGACTCACCCACAGTCGGCTCACCATACATCCCAATTAGAAGTGTTCCCGGTGGGAATCGTTTGGCAGCAGATTCTTCTAAACCAAGTTCTGTAATTTGTTTTTGAGTCCTTCTGATATGCCGTTTCGTTAGTTCGCCCGTCTGAACCCATGGAATATCACCATCCCAATAATCATTATTTGAGGTTCTTGGTGTCCCTCCAGCGTCTGTCCAAAGGCTGATTTTAGAGAGGGGATGACGACTCCAACCACCCTGTCCTTCAGGATTCTCCTCAGAACTTTTCTCCTGAACGAACTCGTCTAACGTAGCCTCCTCACTCATAATTCAACGCCTCCATATGTTCAGTCATCTTCGCCTCTATCTCGTCACGCTCAGCCTGCAATTCGCGTAACTTCGACAGTTCCTCTGCCACATCAATATCCTCCTCCGGCTCCGTGGTATCGACATATAGCGCAATGTTGAGATTGTAGTCGTTTTCCCGAATCTCATCGAGTGACACAGTGCGGCTCACTCGTTCCTCAGTTTCCCACTCACAGAAGTTTTTGATAATATGATCGAGTCCGTCTTCTGTGAGTTCGTTCTGGTTCGACAACTCCTCGTAGAAGTCCTCGTCGGCAGCGTGGATGAACTGTACTTCGTCCCCGCGCGCGTCTGGCTTATCCGTGTTCAATACGATGACAGCAGAGGGAATCGAGTTATTCTGGAACAGATTTTCAGGGAGTCCGACGATTGCCTCCACCATGTCGTTTTCCAGCATCGGCTTCCGATAGCGCGACTCGTGCTTGCGGAACAGCACGCCATGGGGGATAACGATCGCCGCCTTCCCGCCGGCCCCGTCCTCGTCGGGACACTTCAACTGCTTTGCCATGTGCATAATGAAGGCGTAGTCACCCCGGTCGGCACGCGGGAGTTTCTCGTGCCAATCGAAGCGTCCGTAGGGATCGTCCTGAAGTTCGTCCTTCGCCCAATCAGCGGAGAACGGGAAGTTAGCGAGAACCCGGTCGAAGCGTTCGAGTTCGTTTTCCTCCTCGTTCGTGAACGCGGGATTCGAGAGTGAATCCTCACGCTGTATCTTCCCATCGAGGCCGTGGATCGAGAGGTTCATCTTCGCAATCGCGGCGATGTCGGGGTTGATCTCCTGCCCGGTGAACGTCAGCTTAGTCGGATCGCCGTCCTGTTCCTCGCGGTAGTACCGGGCCGCCTCGATGAGCATCCCACCCGAGCCGACAGTCGGGTCGTGGAACGTCATCCCGTCCTCAAACTCATCGACCAGCCGCACGCAGAGATTCACGATATGCGGGGGCGTGAAGAACTGACCACCGGACTTGCCTTCCTCCTCCGCGAAGTGGCGCACCAAGTCCATGTACGCCTCACCGAGCATGTCCGGCGGGACGCTGTCTCGATCGAGATCGTGCTTCGAGAGGTGTTCGACCAGCCGACCGAGCCGGTCGTCATCGAGGGCATCGGCGTCGATGTAATCGGCGCGGAATACACCAGTCAGCTCGGGATTCGCCTCCGTCAGCGCATCGAACGCTTCGTTCAGCTCTTGGTCGATGTTGTCGCTGACTGCGCGGATGTCGTCCCACAGGTAGCCTTCAGGAACAACTGGGATGTCGTAGAGGTTCTCCCGACGAGCGAAGTCCTCGCCGTACTCGTCGAGGTTCTCAGCGTACTGCTTCTCGAACTCGTCGGAGATCGACTTGTAGTAGACGAGCGGGAGGATGAACTCCTTGTAGTCGGTGGGGTCAACGGCGTCTCGAATTATATCGGCACACTTGAACAGGTGAGATTCGAGGTCGTCCAAGGAGATTGGCATACGATCGAAATCCCACCCGACCAGTATATGCTCTGCGGTAGCCGGGACCGTGCTGGTAGCCCATTGGAGAGTACATTTTTCAGTCATTTCGCCCTAATTACACTATGTCGAGCCAATCTGGAACACACCCGGCTCACGTCCTTCGATCGCTCCGACTCAGACGTCTGTGGACCAAGCTGATCCTCGCGCTTGTTCCGATAGACGATCTGAAAGTAGCGCGTCAGCAGGTTGTCGATATTTTCGCTGAGGCATACCTGGAGATTGGTGAGTTTCAGGATGCGTTCGACCAGAGTAATTCAGAGCTTCAAGGGTGGGCGGTCGAACCGTATGACCACGTAACCGACTACGATCCGCATGAGACGGTGACGGCTCTGCTACAACTCCCTGAGAAAGTGTTCACGGGAATACACAGGCTCCTGATCGTCGCCGCAGCCACCGGTTCGGTGCTTTACATACAGTGGCTTTGGGCGCTTGCTGTTGAGGGCATTCAACTGATCGGGGTAGTCAGAGAACACATCCCCCGTACGTTCGTAGCAGTGGTGATCCTGTATCTCTGGCTCCTGTACGCGGACAAACTCGTTCACCAGACATTAGCTGGGGAGCTTCGGGTCAATCGGGCAAGGATACAGACTCGTCGCCGCGCACAGATTGTCGGCTACGGCGTATGGAACCGTTCTTTGATTGGCCAAAGCGGGCTGTTTCTTGTGGGGCTGTTCTATATCCTCAACGCCCTCCCGGAACTGCCTGTGGTCGGTAGGCTGTTTGAGGACCCTGTGGGGTATATAACGGGAGTCGTAACCGGAAATATGGATGTTCTCCATCAGTCCGATGGGATAGTTGACGCGATCTACCGCCTCAACAGGAGAGTGCGATAGATCGAGTGATATACTCTAAGTAGATCACTAAGTGGATCATATGACGTGATTAAACGCATCGAGGTGGGGTTAAAACGTCTAAGAGGTACTCGATGAAGTGGTTCGCTCAGTGTGATTGGGGTTGCCCGGACCCCGCTCGATGCGGTAGAACACTTTCCGAACTATCACGTATAGTCTTTATACGTGTGACTTCGGAAACCTAATCCTCGACCTCGCGCAAGTTCCCGTAAGCGGTGAAATCCTCCAAGTTTTCGTTTGACCAGTGGTAGGCATTTCCCCGTCCTCCTTGCCATTGCGAGACGTACCCTTCATCTTCCAGTTCCTTCATGAGTTCGCCGACCTGAGGATGGCGGATGGATACATTCTCAGCTATCTCTGAGTTCGTCCACTCGCCTTCCGGCCACTTGTCCGAACTCTTGATGGCGCTTACAACTTCCTTCATGCCCTGTGACCACGGCGTGACTTCCACCCGTTGCTCTGGACGTACCCAGTAGGGGAGGCGAGAAGTGTGGACGTACACGGTCGCGCCCTTCTCATCGTTTTGTTCCTGACGACCGAATCGCATCACGGCCTGTAGGACTTCTTTGTTGACCACATCGTAGAATAGTGCGTTACCGAAGGGCCCAAAGTCGAGTTCGGTGCCGCGACTGGGCTGGTCACCTTCGTCGCTCTGTCGCTCAACAGCCTCTCCAGCCAGCGCTCCCCAACGTTCGACTCCCTCATCCTCAGGTGGATGTGGACTTCCGATTACAGCTCCAAGGCGGGTTGTCGCAAACTCGTTGCTGCCTTTGAGGTCTCCGAAGTGTAGCGCCCCCTCGATGAGGTCGTCCACGTCGGCTTCCTCGTACTTCTCGATCGCTTTCTTCGAGGATATCAGAGCCGGCTTCGACCCCTCTCGTTCGTTGATTCCTTCCAGTAGAGTACCGTCCTGTGGTATATTGACGTGCTTTCCGCTCTGGTATGGCTTCGATCCGGCATCGGTTTGGATGATAGTCAGACCAAGCACGTCACGGAGATACTCTCGTTTCTCAGAGTCGGAGTCGAGTACCTCGTCGTGTTCCATCCACCTTCCGCCAAGGGTAACACGCCACTTCGAAATGGTCGGGGTTCCGTCGAGTGCGACGACGCTCTCAGCTGAGTAGAGAGACGGTGGAATGAGAACCGACCACTCATCCTCAGGACTTTTGACCGCTACGCGACCAGCGTTGAGATCCGCGTATTCCCACTGATTATCGAGCAGTTCGAACTCAAGACCAGCGTAGGTCAGGAGCGGGGCATGGGCATGGAAGTCGGGACTGCGTTGAAGCTCCCGTCGCGTGTCTATGTGTGAGCGGTATCCGAAGTCATCTTTCCACTCCTCGATCACCTCCTCATATTCTGGCTTGTATCGCTGTCGGGTCAACTCCTTCCAGTTAGAGAACGGGAGATTGTCCTCAGCTTGCAGATAGTTCGTGATTGCTCTCGTCGCTTCGTTGTGAGTTGGCTCGAATAGATAGGCTTCTCCGGGGAACTCGTCGAAGGCGACGTATCGATCTTTGACATAGCGCTCGTTGTGCGCTTGGAGGTAGTGCCCGACCAAGACGTCGAAGTTCTCCGGCTCAAGATCGCGCTTCTCCATGTAGGAGCAACGACCGTTTTGTTGACAGGGGAGCTTTCGTCCGAAGTACCGTGTTGAGTTACGGTGAAGCTCCGCAGCCGAAATCCCTGTCTGATACGTTTCCCGAATAGCCCCCTCGATGGGGTAGTCTTCGCCCATCGAATCACACTCACGATGGAAGGCTGGAAGTTGGAGGTGGGTAAGCCCGCGATCCTCACACCACCCTTGGTATTGCTCGAACAGCTCGTGCCGGGATGTGAAGATCGTGAGAGGAAGCTCCGTTGAGTTGGCCCACTTGATGACGCTGTAGCTCTTTCCCATTGCGGGGAGAGCTTCTACCAGAGTTGGCCGCTCGGTTTCGAATGCGTCGTGGATCGACTCATCGAGTCGGTCGTGAATATCCTGCCTCGTCAACTGTTCCGTCGCCACGCTGAACAGGCTATTAGAGGTAATATTGGTGCGACGATGATTGTGGGTTTAAACAGTATTGATTGCCAGCATGGTGGGAACACATTAAGCCAAGGTCACCAACTTTCCTCTCCGTAGCTATCGCTTCTAAAATCCCAGTACCTGATAGGTACCTCGTGCTGAGAACCGAGGTGAGACCTATCACCTACATGGGTTATTTATCAATCGAGTTCAGTCTAATTTGATATGACTACCGGAGACGAGGAATATCGTTTCTTGCCCGACGAACCTATAGAATCCATACAGGAAGACGAGTTCCGTCATCAAGAGTACGTAGACACCTTGGAGGAGATGGTGAGATCGGTTAACCCGCCCTGGAATATCGGTGTGTTTGGCGAGTGGGGATCCGGGAAGACCTCGATAATCAAGATGCTATTCTCCCGGCTCAACGACGCTGACCAGTCGTATGTCTGTGTAGAGTTTGATGCTTGGAAACACGCGGAAGAATCTCTGCGGACAGACCTATTATTGAATCTAGACCAAGTGCTTGGCGAAGAGGCAGGTACTGAGGTAGATGGTAAACCCGGTGTTTTGGGTGAAGATCAAATTACACAAGAACTCTACGACGTTGAAGAGTCAGAAGACCGGGTGAAAGATGAAAGAGGGAATATTGAGGCCCTCAACCACTTTTTTCGGGATGAAAAATACGTAGCATCAACTATATTAGGTGTTACGTTCATTTCACTCGTCGCCGGAATTTTTGTTTCACCTTCCGTCGGCGCGGGCGTTTTCACTGTAATCGTTGCCCCGCTCCTATTACACATGTCTAAGCAGCTCTCAAACGCAACGGATACGCTTCAACGTAAGTTTCTGTATCCGCGAAAAGAATGGAGCGGTGCCTACGAACAGCTGTTCAACGATATCATAGACGAAACAGACGCTGACAAGGTCGTTATCTCAATCGACAACCTAGATCGATGTGAGAGCGAAACCGTGTACGATGTCCTCGTTTCTCTGAAAACATTCCTTGAGCAGGACGACTGTATCTACATAATTCCGTGCGACGATAAGGCTCTTCAAAGCCATATCGAATCGATTGATGAGCAAGGAGAATACTTTGATAAGGAGCCAAATGGACAAGAATTCCTTCGAAAGTTCTTCCAGACACATTTGCGGATTCCTCAGTTCATTCCCGAGGACATCGAGGAGTATGCGTCATCTCAAAACGAAGCTTTAGATCAACCGTTCGGCGAGGATGTATTAGATGTGATTACTAAGGCGTATGTGAAAAATCCACGGCGTATCAAACAGTCTTTGAATCGATTGGCTACTCTGCGACTACTGGCTGAGCAAATTGAGGAGGAGGGCTATCTTTCCGATGGGACGCTTACCGGGGAACTAGCTTTCTTAGCAAAAATTGCTGTTTTGGAAGAAGACCATCCGAATGCCTATTCTAAAATTCAGAGCGATCCTGGACTCCTCCAAGATATCAACGAGTATCTGCGAGGTGGGTTAGATGAAGACGAATCGAAAAAGGTTGAGGAGGTTTTATATACACAAGATGAGTTGAGGAGCGGTGAGTCTGGCTTAGAACGGTTCCTCAGAGCTACACGCCCTTATACAGTTGAAAACCCGAAACCATTCCTTCGTCTTGGCGAACCCTCCTACGCAAGTCAAGCCGCAAATACCCAAGAGTTCGTTCAAAACCTCAGGACCAGTCAGCTTGAGGCTGTTCGTGAAAAATTAGATTCGTCAGAGACCGGTTCTCAGGAAATAAAAGCCTACATAACTGCGATTCAGTCTGCGCTGGACGAACTGACCCGTAGCAATCGGAGAGGTGCCCTACAATCAACGATAATAGCGACTGTCACGGTCTACGAATCATTCGGAGATCAAAAAGAGATAGTTGCCAGAATATTAGGCAGATTCTTAGATTTGGAATTAACTTCTGAGGTCTACAGTGATGTCGATCCCTCCGAATTCTTCCCTGTAGTCCTAGATATTCCATTGAGGAACCGCAGGGACGTGTTTAACAGATTTGCTCGTTCCGCTACCTCTGGAGGAAAACTCCGTGAGAATACACTTGAGGTATTTGTTGACAATGCAGAGTCGGTTCCCAGCTATGCCGCTGAAACGCTTTGTAACGTTATTCTGGAAACAGACCAGCTGGAGAAGGCACTTAAAATCCTATCTACTAATTCGGACTCCCGCGATTTAGCAACTCCAGATCTATTGGGAGCGGCTGCTGACCTCACAAATTGGGAAGGCAGGCAAAATGACTTCGTTGAATACAAACACTATACACAGTTTGATACAGAAGCTGAGCCGAGAGCTAGAAAACACTACGTTCAACGCCTGCTTACTCTTGAGGATCAAGTTGAGGATAATAATCAAAGTCAATATTTCTCTAATCTTTCACAGCGCCTTCAAGAGCTTAGCGGTCAGATTGATCGCGAGACAGGATCTGAGTTGTTTTCAGTTCTTCAGAGAGGGGTGAATTCGAATAGCGGCCCTCAGATCCGACTTGTAAAGAATACAATTACGTTCTATCCTTCGTATGAGGCAAGTATAAAAGATGATTTCCACGATTGGATTGCGAATCAACTGAGCAACTGGAACCAAAACCGTTCACAGCAGATATTCAAGCATGCACGGGATAACGGTGTGGACCTATTCAAACACGATGAGACTGTTAAGAACATATTGAATCAAATCCCAAGTACAATTGAGGATCCGAGCTTCACATCCTCAGTGATTGTCGATGGAATCCCTGACAAGTACAACGAAGAGCTGTCTGAGTTGTTTGTAGAACTCTCTGAATCCAGTGACGAAGACGAGAACGTGTTGGCGGCTGAGATATTTGTTGACCACCCAGATCGTTTCAGTTCAGTACGTGATTCGTTACTGGAGAAGTTCCGGTCTCAGGCTCAGAGGACGAACAACTCTAAGAATAAACGGTCGTTCCTAGAAGCAGAATTAGCAGTATACGAGGATCTCGATCCTGCTGAGCAGGAATCGTTCAACAATCAACTTCGTAAACTTCTCTCTGGAAACCGAAACGACCATCGAGAATTCAAGAATATTTGGTCTGATGCTGAGGAGAAGCTGAGTTCTGAGAGCCGTACCTCTGTTGCGCGAGATATCCGGAGTCAGCTCGCCTCTGAGTTTGAAGGAAACATCCAGGCAAACCAGATATTCCCACTAATCGAGGTGTTTCAGTCGCTGGTTGCGACCGGTGATGTTGATGGTGAGGACGGAGAATGGGCTATTGAACGGCTGTCAAATGAGTTCGATGGTAACAATTTGAACCACAATCAGGTATCACAGCTAATGGACCATCTCACCGAGTTTAACGACCTCTTCGGTATGGAGAGCAAAGTGTTGTCGCGTGCTAGTAGCTGTGTCTCAAATAACAGAAATAATAAGGTACAAACGAGCGCGAAAGACCTGATCAAATCGCTTGAAGAGAGCGGAAAACTCTCTGAGGAAGAAATCAATGAGGCGCGTTCCCGATTCGAATAACAGTTGGAACATCGAGATTATGACTGATGTGTTCTACCGCATCGAGCGGGAGTAACTTTCCGAGCGATCCACTTCTCCGATCATTATGAGCTAAAATAGTATCAGAGCGATTCACTCCAGTGAATTACTCTGACGTGATCGGGCCGTTTCACGGCCCGCTCGATGCGTCGAAACAGAAAGTGTTCTGTTTGAGGGTTTCAACCTGTGTTCGTCAAGTTGCAAACCCCCCCTTACGACCCCAATCCGGGGCTGTTGCTCTGGCCGCTCATTCACGTGGGACTATCTGGACCCATTTTACCGCCGTTACGCCGCCTACCACGGTGTGGCGCACAGAACGGAACTGTCCAACCTAAGAGGCGCGACTACCAGCTGTCATCGAGCGCGAGGCCTTGTGTTCGGCCTGTAAGCTCTCAGCCGGTAGTCCCCTCACCATCCGGAGGTTACTACGAGCGTGGCGGAAACCCCAACCAGAGGTCAGGACAACCGCCTTTACCTTGACGAGCAAATCACTTGTCGGGATTTCACCGACCACCATTCCGCAAGTCGTTCCGAGTTGCCTCTATTACTATTAATGGTAGACGGTTTATATACCCCCCTCGATGCCTATAGCCGAGGGTAGATCAGCTGTGCCTTTCAGTTTCTCCTAACTCGTTTTTATTCCAATTCGAAGAAGGCCTCTTTTTGGAAAGCGCAGAGATAGGGCACGCGTGTCTCCTGTTCGGGGCCGAAGTCCGAGTGCGCTCCTGCGTATTCTTGACACGTGAAGATCGCCTCTGACCCCTCCGAGACAGCGTCAGAGAGCGACCAATCTGACTTCAGACCTAAGTCAGTCGCAAGCGCGTTTACCACGAGGTCCCGGTACGACTCGTACGGTTCGCCGTGTTCGTGAAATTCTGTCTCGTAGGGACGTGGCGACTTGGGTGGTTTCGGGTACGTCACTCCATTCCAGTTGCGTTGAAGCGACGAGAGATCGCAATTCTGAACGAAGATCTCTATGTGGATGTGGTCGTCGAACTCCGTGAGGTGGATCACCGCATCCTCATGCTTCTCGGTGATAAACGGCACTACCAGCGAAACCTCAAGCTGGTCAGACGCATCCGTCGAGTGTAGCTCTGGGATGAGCTGATCTTCGATCGATGTTCGAATCTTCAGCTCCGACGTCATCTCTGCCTTTTCGGCGTTCATCGTGCTACCTCCCCCTCAATGCGTGTGAACACGCTTTCGTGGGAAATTCCGTCTGGACAGACCGAGTTCATGTTCTTACATATGCTACCATTTGACTTAAAACTTATCAAATATCTTATCTAAGAGTTAAGGACGCTACTCTAAGTCTTTGAGCATTCAATTGGATTGTGAGAGGAAATTCGAGAGAACTGTTTTCTCGAAGTATCATTACTCTGTCTGTTAGAGGGCGTCGATCAAACGGTTAGTGAAGGAAGCCCCGTTCAGCCACTATCACCACATGGAGTCGGCGGCTTTCGTCGCGGCGTCAACGGAGCCGCGCGTGTATCGCATCGTCGTTTCGACGTTGTTGTGCCGGAGCTGGTTCTTCGCCACGTAGATCCCTTCCTGTTCGGCCCACATCGAGGCCGCACCGTGTCGGAAGGAGTACCACGAGAGATCACGACCCTGCTGGTTGAACTCTGCCCGCTCGATGAGCTTATCCAGCAGTCGATTCAGCGAACCCGAATTGTAGCCGTTCCCGTTCCGGGTCAGCCACATCTCGTCACGTCCGTCGTAGAGGTCGTAACTGTCCCGCTCGGAGAGCCAGTTCTCGATCGCGGTGACCGAACGGCCCGACAGAGCGCACTCCCATTCGTCGTCGTTCTTCGTCGATTCCTCTTTCGGGACGAGCATCTTCCGGTTGTCCAGATCGAACCAATCCACCTTCGCGCGCCCGACCTCGATGGGTCGAAGCCCGCAGTCCGATGCCACAGAGACGATCGACGCGTACTTCCACGAGTTCGCCTGCTCGAACTCGTCCGGTCCGATCGCCGACTTGGGCGTCTCGAACCGCTGAGCGAGATACGCCTTGATCTGATCGCGTTCCTCGGCGCTGACGCTGTGATAGCTTTTGACCGAGCCGATGGAGAGCGCGGCTTCGTAGAGCGACCGCATCTCCTCGGGGTAGAACTTGTCCTTGGTAGAGGTGTCCGAGTTCGTATCGAGCGGAACGTCGTGATTCCACTCATCGAGGTCCTTGTTCCGCTTCTCGCGGAAGTACTTGAACAGGCGCTTCAGCGATTTCTCGAAGGTGTACACATACGACTCCGGGTGAGTGGTCCGGCGAACGAGGAACTCGATCAGCTCCGTCGCGTCTTCGAGTGTGAACTCCTTCGTGTACGCGTCGTCCCGATCCCAGAGCCACCGGTACGCTTCCTCGACCTTGTAGTGGGTCGTCCGGACTGTTGCGTCCGAGTAGCCCTGTCGCTTGTAGGTGTTCCGCCCCTCGATGAGGAGCCACTCGATGAAGTCTTTCTTGAACTCTCGATAGTCGTCGCTAAGGAGCGCGGAGAAGTCTTCGAGTCGTTCCTCGGTCGCTTCGGCTACTGGGGGAACGGGTGATTCGACCGTTTCGTTGGTGTCTTCCTTGAGTTCCATGGGTATCACCACCGCGTCGGCGTTAGGATAACCCCGTGAGCTTGGGGCTTCTCTGGTTACCCGTGTAAATCGCCATACGGCGGCGGGGTAACGCTCGTTAGCCGAATCGGATGATTTTCTTCTTATTTGATTACTTACTACTCAAGGGCGAAGAATGGACGTTCGAGGCGTGAAACGCCGAGAAGTGCGCCGGCCGGGATTTGAACCCGGGCCATGAGCTTGGAAGGCTCAGGTCCTACCACTAGACCACCGGCGCGCGAGTGCGTCCGTCGATGACGCGTCTACACCTAGGCCGAACAGTTCTCATAAACGTTCCGTGTTCCTGACGACGGAAACGCCGCCTCGACGACAACGATCGCCCACACTCATACTTAATGGCCCACAATATTGAGGGGTGTTCCCGCGCAGTTAGAACAATTTTCAGAGGATTAGAAGCGTTCTGGGTACATATGTTGGTACGCGTCCAACGTACACCCGTAAGGTGACGACAATGTCATACCAATCGAGCAATCCCCTGGTCGACGAGGTCGAGTTCGCACTGGACGGCCCGTGGGCGGCGTACTGGATCGCCTTCCTGCGCGTCGCCACCGGATGGTGGTTCTTCCACGCCGGGATCACGAAAGTGATCGAGAACGGGTTCGCGTTCACCTCCGGCCCGGGCTACATGCGGGGCATGACCGACACGGCGCTCGGCGGGATCCCCGTCTGGATGGGGAACAACCTCGCGTGGCTCATCGAGCCGGGCGTCCCCCTGTTCGAGACCCTGATCGGGCTCGCGCTGATCGCCGGGGCGTTCACTCGGTTCGCCGCGTTCGGCGGGGTCATCTTCATGGTCCTGTTCTGGGTCGGCAACGCCGGGTTCGGACACGGGCTCGTCAACAGCGACTTCATGGGTCTGCTGTTGTTCATGACGATGATCGTGCTCTCGGCCGGCCGGTACTACGGCCTCGACGCGCTCATCGAGAAGCTCGACGTGGTCGAACAGCACCCGAAGCTCCGCTACCTGCTCGGTTAAGAGGTGACATCCAATGACTGACACGGACATCATCGACAAGGCGGCGATGGCGCTGAGCGCGGGACTGATGCTGCTCGGACTCGTCGGCATGGGTCTCTTAGAGATCCTCGTCGGCGCGCCGTACAGCCCGGTTCCGATGACCAACGAGGCGGGCGACGTGATCGCGGCCCCGCTGTTCTCGCCGCAGCTCCGCACCGGGGTCGTGCTGGCCGGCATCGCGGTGCTCGGGCTCTACGCGGCCTACAAGATCGTGACTCCGCTCGCCGACGACACGCGGACCGGCCACGAGACGGTCGCCGACTGAGCCGACCCGAGACCCGACCGCCGCGAAAGGCGGCGCGGCTACTCTTCTGCGGTCCCGCCCGACCGCCCGTCGAGTCTCGCGTCCGTCTCGTCCGCCCCTACCGGATCGGTCGCGGCACTCAGTCGCCGGACGCGGTGACCGTCGCGTAGCAGTTCCCGCTCGACACGTCGACCTCGACGGGTTCGAGATCGCTTCCCGCGAGGTCGGCCTCGAACTCCGCTGGCGAGTAGATGTGATAGTACCGCGGCACCGTCTCGCCGCCCGGAAGGGTCCAGTCGACGGTCGTGTCGAACCCCTCCTCCCGATCGAACCGGTCGTGGGCAGTGCTCCACGCGCTCACCAGCGCGGTTCCGCCCGGCGCGAGGACCCGCGCGATCTCGTCGAGGCTCCGGATCCGGTCCTCGCGCGCCGGGAGGTGGTGCAGGGTGGCGACGTAGACGGCGAGCCCGACCGAGTCGGTCGCGAGCGGCAGGCTCGCGGCGTCGCCGTGGACGAACGAGACGTTCGCGTCGAACCCGCGATCGCGGGCACGAGAAACCGCCTCGCGGAGGAGCGCACGACTGAGATCGACGCCGACGACCGCGTCCGCGCGCTCGGCGAGCAGCTCCGCGTGGCGGCCGTTGCCGCAGCCCAGGTCGAGCGCGCGCGTCGCAGCGCGCCCGTCGAGGAACGACTCGACCTCCGGCCACGCGTACTCCCTCGTCTTCGAGAAGTGCGCGGCGATGCGGTCGTACGTCGACTGGGGGTCGGCACCGGTCTCGCGGTCGCCTCCCGGCTCGGGGTTCATGTCGGCCGGTCGTTCCGGACCGATTTAGGTCCGGTGGCCGCGGCGACGGCGCCGCCGCTCGCCCGACGGGAACTCACACCATGTCGATGACGAGGAACGCGGCGAGCGTCAACACGAGCAGGACGACGACGTGTTTCGCGCCGTCCCTGACCGATCCCTCGCCGAGTTGGCCGGCGACGATCCCGGAGCAGACCGCCTGTATCGCGGCGGCGTGGAAGAACAGCTGCTCGTAGGCGCTCGCGTCGATGTCCCCGAGCCCCTCGGTGATCCCCGTGGGACCGCCCGTCGCGCCCGGGAGGTCGCCGGCGGCGCCGGAGCCGGAAATCGCCGCCTCCTCGATCGCGGGGATGAACGACGCCGACAGCGAGGCGATGATGCCCAGGAACACGAGGAAGGAGATGTAGATCACAATGAGATACGTTAACATTACTTGCTGTCGCTCCCGGCGGAGCGACCACGTCGCGCGCGCCTCGTCGGCCGCGATCCGGAGTACGGGGCCGATGTCGCCGCTGGCTCGCATCGCGTTCGTGATCAGCGCGACCGCCCGCGAGGTCATCGGCGACCGGACCCGTCTCTCCAGCCGCTGGAGGGCGGTGGCCACGTCTGCCCCCCAGTCGATGTCGCGTCGGGTGCGCTTCAGGTCCTCCGTGAGCGCCTCCAGGTTCGAGTCCGCGACGCGCCGGACGCTCCCGACCACGGAGGTGCCCGCCTCGTTGACGCTGGCGAGCCGGTCCAGGAGGTCGGGGACCGCCGACTCGATCGCTCGGACTCCGCGCTTGCGCGCCTCGTAGACGACGGCGTAGCTCGCGAGCACGAGCGCGGTCGCGGCGACGATCGGCGTCTCGACCTGCGCGACCATCTCGGTCGGCGGTCCGAGGGTGATCGGGAACGCGGTCACGAGCAGGCCGACGACCGCGAGCGGGACGGAGAGGAGAAACACCGTGGACGGCCGGTCGAGCACGCTCTCGACCGGCGACGCGACCCACCGCCGCAGCGTCCGGACCCGGTCGTACGCCCGGAGGCGCTCGCGGCTCGCCGCCCACCGGTCGCGCGCGGACGG
>JGI12449J12846_1000154_pt1 | contig 22692 bp, 24 predicted proteins | sample 23E2SouthBayCA_FD_12846 | JGI IMG/M metagenome (IMG submission 12846) | reverse complement strand
CGTCCGAGCCGGTCACGGCCGAGGGACTCCGCGCGTTCTGCGAGGACCGGCTCGCCGGCTACAAGCACCCGCGCACGGTCGCGTTCACGGACGAACTCCCGCGGACCGCGTCGGGGACCGTCGACCGCGAGGCGGTGCGGGCGAGCCTCGCCGACGAGAACTAAGTGGGCGCGCCCCCTAGCGGGGAGCGTGTGTACGCTGGCATTCGCGTGGCAGGACTACGACGACGCGCCGCTCGTGGTCGCGGCGAACCGCGACGAGGCAGTCGGGCGGCCGTCGTCGCCGCCCGCGGTCAGGGGCGACAATCCCGCGGTGTTGATGCCGAGAGACGAGGACGCGGGCGGGACGTGGCTCGGCGTGAACGAGCACCGCGTGTTCGTGGCCGTGACGAACCGCCGCGTCGACCTCGACGGCGAGCGCTCCCGCGGCCTGCTCGTCACGGACGCGCTCGCGGCGGCGAGCGCCGACGACGCCATCGAGACCGTCGAGCGCGAGGTCGCCGCCCGCGAGTACGCGGGCTTCAACCTCGTCGTCGCGGACGAACAGGAGTGCGTGCTCTTGGAGTGGGACGGCGTGTTGCGGACCCACGCCTTCGACCCCGGGGCGCACGTCGTCGTGAACGCCGGCTTCGACGGCCAGACGGAGAAATCTACCGTGATTCGGGACGCGCTGAGCGGCCACGACACCGTCGACGCGTGGCGGGAGGCCGCCCGCGAGGCGATGCGCGACCACGAGACGGGCGCGTGCGTCCACCGCGACGGCTTCGGCACTCGGTCGTCGTCGCTCGTGACCGTCGAAGGCGATGGCGAGGTCGCTTACGAGTTCGCCGACGGCCCGCCCTGTGAGTCGGCGTTCCGGCGCGTAGACAACCAACTTTAAACCGCGCGCACACCCTGTTTCGTACATGAGCGCCGAAGCCACCGAGTCGGACCTCTCGGAGGACGAGCGACGCGGGCTGGAACTCGTTCGAGAGACCCGGGGCGTCCACCAGAGCCAGTTCTGGAAGAAGCTCGACGTCTCCTCGCGGAAGGGCAGCCGCATCGCCTCGAAGCTCGAACAGAAGGGGTTCGTGGAGCGCGAGGAGACCGTCCACGAGGGCAACACCACCTACCTCATCACGCCCGTCATCGACGAGCGCGAGCTCAACTTCTCGCTTTTGATGGCCGGCGAGATGCTGTCGCCGTTCGTCGGCGAGGAGGAAGTCGACGCCCAGAGCGACGCCTTCTCGCAGTGGATTATGAACCTCGCCTACGAGGACCAAATCGACACCGAACCCGAGCCCGAGCCGGAAGGCGACCTGTAGCTCCGTTTTCTCACTCTGCTGACTCTCGCGCGACTATGAGCGCGACGCCGTCTCCCTGCTCACCGACCGCGGTCGCGTAAAGTTCCGGGAGTGCGTCCGCGAGGTCGTCGCCGACGCCGGCGCGCTCGCGCACGTCCGCCCAGACGCGGTCGGGCACGCGGAGGAGCCACGCGTCGGGCCGACGTTCGACCAGCGGGTCGTCACGGAACGCCTGCCGCCACTCGTAGACGAGCCCGTCGACGGACCGCCCCGAGTCTTCCAGCGTCGCCTGTACGGACGCGGCGGCTTCGCGCAGCGCCGCCTCGCTGACGCCCGCGTCGGCGGCGACGCGCGCTATCGTCTCGTCGTCGAACAACATGGTCCGCGTTTCGAGCGCTACGAGGAAAACACCACCTCCGGCGGCGGGAACTGTCGGCGTCAGTAGGCGAGGTCGTCGGTCGTCGCGTCCAACACGAGCACGACCGCCGCGCCCGCGACGCCCGCGACGAGCACGACCGCCGCGCTCGCCGCCGTCCACTCGGGGGTCGCGTCGCTAATCTGGATGGCCGGCGCTCGGAGCGCGCCCGCCATCAGCGCGACGAGGAACGTCAGCGTCGCCGCCCGGTACTGTTCGAGCGCCCACTCGACGACGCGTGCGAACGACAGGACGCCGACGACAGCGCCCGCCGTGAACACCACGAGCGTCGACACCGGCTCCACGGCTGCACCGAGGTCGCCGCCGAGCGCGGCGTCGGTCGCGTCGCTGACCGCCGACGTCATCGTGTCGTACATCCCCAGCGTCAACAGCAACAGCGACCCCGAGACCCCGGGCAGCACCATCGCGCAGATGGCGACCGCGCCCGCGACGAAGATGACCGGCAGCACTTCGGGGAGCGCGCCGGCTTGCGCTTGCGCGCTCAGAACGAACGCGAGCGCGAACCCGACGACCGCCGCCGCGACGCGGCCGGGCGTGTCCAGCGTGACCTCGCCGAGCAGCACGACGACCGACGCCGCGATGAGCCCGAAGAAGAACGCGAACGTCACGCCCGGGAAGTCGTGGATGGCGACGTGGACGACGTTCGCCACCGTGACGACGGCCGTCACGACGCCCACGCCCAGCAGCGCGAGGAACGGCACGTCCATCCCGACGAGCGCCTCGACGAACTCCTCGCGGGCGTCGGCGCTACCGAGCCGCGGCACGAGCGCGAGCAGGCCCAGCGCCTCCACGGGGTCCAGCGCCGCGATGGCGCCGACAAGGCGCTCGTAGATGCCCGTGATGAGCGCGATGGTGCCGCCCGAGACGCCGGGGACGGCGTCCGCGGCGCCCATCGCCGTGCCCTTCAGGTAGACCGCCAGCCAGTCGCGCCCCGACATCAGGCGGCTCGCCGTCCGAGCGCGCCAGCGATGCCGGGCGCGACGACCGCCGCCACCGCGCCGAGCGGCGACTGCAACGTTAGCGGTCCGTCGCTCCCCGACGCACCGGATGCGGTCGACGTGCCGACGGTCGCGTCCGGCGACGAAAGCGACTGCGTCTCGTTGGCGGTGTCGTTCTGCGTGGCGCCTTCCGGCCGGTTGACGACGTGGCGCTCCAGTTCGACCTCGGTCGCGGACTCGTCGACGCCGACGACCTGCCCCTCGCCGACGTCGGCGGTCGCGTTCCACTCGACCGTCGTCAGGTCCTCACCGGTGAGGTTGCCCGTCGTGAACTCGTAGGGGCCGGCCGCGCGCACCGAGGTGTTCGTGTAGCCGTTCTCCGGGCCGTACTCGTCGTAGCCGGTCGACGAGTACGGGAGCGTCATCGTGAACTCGCCATCGGGGCCGGTCTGGGCGCGCTGCGTGTACGTGAACTGCGGCGTCTGGTCGCCCTGCGAGAGGTGGGTCACGTTCAGCGTCACGGACGCCGTGACCGTCGCGTTCGCGGGTCCGGTGCCCTCGACGGTCGCGCCGTCGACGCGCTCGAAGAGCTTCACGCCGGTGTTGTCGCTGGACCCGACGAGCCGGTAGTGCTCGACAGCTTCGACGTACTCCGAGGGAACGTTGTTGAACCCGCCGATTTGCGCGGTGGTGTCGTTGGCGACGTACTGCCGCGCGGCGCTCATGTTCTGGAACTGCCGAATCGGGGAGCCCGACTGGTCGAAGCTGTACAGGTCGGCACCGGTCGTCGTCTGCAGGGTGTCCTGCCAGTCCAAGACCAGCGGCTGGGGCTGCTGGGCGCTCCCGTGGTACTGGTAGAGCCGCACCATCAGCGACTCGTAGTACGACTGGTGGTTCACCGTCGGGAGCTGACTGAACGACCGGTAGTTCGTGATCTGTCCGTCCTCGTACTGCGAGAGGATGTTCTGCGTGAAGAACGACCCCGTCGTGAAGTCCCGCGGGCCGTCGTAGAAGGTGACGGGCGCGCTGAACTTCTGCTGGGGAGAGACCATCTGGGAGTCGATGGCCACGTACCGCGTCTTCGCGTCGTCCTCCTCGACGACCGCGAGCGCGTTCGCGGCCTCCGTCTCGTTCTGCGAGAGCAGGAAGTTCGCGGCCTGCGTGGCGTGTTCCTGGAACGGGTTCGCCACGGGGATGGTCTGACCCTCGACGGTCATCCAGTGACCGTAGTCCCACCACGACATCACGCCGTACGCGCCCGCAGGGTAGTCGTAGTCGTCAGTCTGACTGTACGTCCCGTAGTAGTCCAGTTGGTCGGCGTTGTCCGCGCCGCCGAAGGTCCCTTGGTCGGGCGCGTGGGCCTGCAGCCAGTCCATCGCGTTGGCCCACGTCGTCACCGCGCCCGGCCCGTTCGCCGCCGGCGAGCCGACCGTGACCGCCGACTGTAGCGGCACCTGCTGATTCTGATTGTTCGTCAGCCGAATCGGGCTGGCGCCGTCACCGGTCGCGGAGGCGGCCACGGGCGCCGCGATGGGCACGAGGACGACCAGCACGACCGCGACGACCGTCCCGACCTGATACCAGTCGACGTCCTCGATTTGGGAGGCCGGCTTGCCGAGGCTCACCGCGCCGAGTGCGAGCTTCAACACGTACGCGTTCAGCACGACGACCGGCACGACGAGGTAGTAGTTGAACCGCACCTGGGTGAACGCCGCCGAGGTGATGAACGCGCCCCAGACCACGACGAGCAGATGTTCGCCGTCGTACTCGCCGGTCACCGTGACCGCCAGCAGGGTGACGCCGACGATGGCGAGCGACCCGAGCTGGCCGTCGACGCCAAGCAGCGTACCGACGCCGTCACCGATGCCCGGTACCGCGAACACGAGGCCGACCACGAGGACCGCGGCGGCCGCGCCGCCCATCCGCCGGACGTTGCCACTCAGGAAGTGCGGGCGGAGCAGAATCCACGCCGCACCCAGCAACGCCGTGAAGAACGCGAGGCCGTACTCGAGGAAGATGATGCCGACCATCCCCAGCCCGTAGCGGCTCGTCCGAGAGAGGAAGGGTTGGGCTTCGCCAATAGTACGGTAAGCTGCGCCGGCACTAAAGCCGATAAAGCGCAGGAGGTTCGACTGGAGCATCCCCCAGAATTCTGGCAGCACTACGGTCGTCAAACCAAGGGTGACGACGAGGGTACCGAACACGGCGAGCGGGTACGAGGTTGGGTCGAGCTCGCGGTCGTCCCACGTGCGGGCGAGCCACGCGAGGAACACCGCACCCGCGCCGACCGCGATCGAGAACAGCGGCTGGAGGATGGAGAACTGCGACGGCGAGAACGAGAGCGTCGACAGCGGCACCAGCATCAGGAGGCCGGTCGTCACCGAACTGACGGCGGCGACGACCGCGACGTGGTCGGGGCTCGTGCCGCTGTAGTAGTCGCTGGTTAGCTTCACGAGGTAGAACACGCCGAAGATGCCGACCAGCAAGACGCCCGGCGGCCACATCCACATGTACGCGGCGGTGGCAGCGCCGGCAAGGACGCTCCAGCCGACCACGCGGCGGAGCCCGGCCACGTCGCGGTCGAGGAACTGCTCGTACACCGGCTTCTCGCGCTCCGCGACCGTGAGCGCGACCATCGTCGCCAGCACCGCCAGCGACTGGAACAGCGGCTCTGCGCCGTTGTGGTCCGCCGCGCCGACGAGGCTCCGCGAGAGGAAGTAGCCCGGGAGCAGGCCGAGTACGGCCGCGGAGAACACGCCGCCGAGGCGGCCACCCAGCCGCTTCCCGATGAAGTACGTCGGAATGGCCAGCAACGTGCCGAAGACCGCGGGCGCGAACAGCAGCGTCATCGAAATCGTCTCCTGCGACGGGCTCCCGAGCCCGACGACGAGCGCCGCAGTAGCCACGATCTGGTCGAACAGCGTGCCGAACTGCCCGACGCTCGTCCCGTTCGGGAAGTTCGTCCACACGTCGAACGGCATCGTCGACGGCCAGTGCTGGACCGTGTACATCACCTCCCGGAAGTGGTAGTACGCGTCGTTCCCGGAGAAGTATATCTCGCCGTTCTGCGTGTAGCTCTCCCACGCCTGCACGCGCACCCAGAACATGAACGCGAGCACCGCGCCGAGCACGGGTACGTGGTACCAATCTTCGAGAACGTCGAGGACCGAATCGGACGTCGTGGAGGGCGTCCCCGACTTCTCGTTCTTCTCGCTCATTGGACGTAGGGACTGACAGCGCGCGAATAAGCCTTATCATCTACTCACGGATTTTATCCGTATATTTAAGCGTTGGACTCCTAGTCTACTGACTCGGATGAAACGTAGTGAATGTACTTCCCAGCCCGTTCATGTTCCACTCTTTACCGTCGTCGAGGCCGATAGCGTCGGCGACCTCGTAGACGTTGATGCCGTACTCTTACACATGTTCGCGATGTCGTTGATGAGGCTGACTTTGGCACGAGGAAGCGTTATTCGGTACTTTGTTCATCTCTGCCGTCTTCGTGTCTGTCTCGATTACGGGGATTGTCGGCGTATTCGACGAGTGGCGCGAACACATCAGTCATTCACGTTACGCGTGCGCTCGTCGTCCGCGCCGAGCACGACCTTATCCGGGTTGAGGAAATCATGAACTGTACTCCCTCGTGAAGGAACTTGGGGTTCATACCGACGCCGAGGTCGTCACCCACGGTTTTGTTCGACGAGTCCGCAAGAATTGGTAGCGTGTCGACGGTCGTTCGCGGACCGACCGTGCTCTTCACAACGACCGTATGGCAGCCGTTCTTCTCGATGAGCGTCTCGCCGGGTGTCTCAGCCCCAGTCTTCATAATGTAGCGGTTGATACTCCCGTCGGCGTTCTGCGGTGTTAGAAGACAGCGGATGTCGCATCAGTATCTAGAACAACCTCGTAGTCCGTCGTCGCACGAGGCCGTCGCGTCCGATTGGAGCCCGCGTGATTGGCTACGAGTTCCGCAAGGCCCTCTTCGTGAATCGGTGCATTCCCGTTGTTGATTGTCTCAACGGTTTTCTCATCGATATTGACGTTCACCGCGTCATGTTCGAAGTCCGCGAAACACGCAGCGATTGTAGTGCCAACGTAGCCCGAACCGATGACGGAGAGATTCATCCTCCGGGAATAGAGCGTGGGAGTATAAGAAACGCATGTCGTCTGTTCTACTCCTCAGTAAGACGGAGTTCGGCTTCGTCGCGGTCCTCGGGATGACCGCCATCAATCCGCCAGCCGTCGAGGCGGACTGCGTCGATCGTCCGTCCAGAGCGGATTAGGAGATCAATGGATTCACTGAGCTCGTACTCCCCGCGATCGGAGTGCTGGACGAGGTTGCAGGCGTGGAAAATCGCGGGGCTAAACGTGTAGAAGCCGGTCATCACGAGGTTCGAAGGCGGGTCGTTGGGTTTCTCGACGACCTCTGTAATCTCGCCGTAGTCGTTCGTCACGCAGACCCCGTACCGTCCCGCTTCTTCGTACGGAACCTCCTCGACGAGGAACGCCGCGTCCGCGCGGTCCTCGTGCTGCCGATCCACGACATCCCCGAGGTTCGCATCGAAGACGTTGTCCCCGATCATCAACATGAAGTCGCCGTCAACGTGGTCCTCGACCGTGAGGAGCGCATGAGCGAGCCCCTCCGCCTCGCGCTGGTGCTCGTACATGATCGGGACACCGTCGAAGTCGTCGTCGTAGTGGCTGATTATCTGTTCCTTCCGGGAACAGACGACGACAACGAGTTCCTTCGCGCCCAGCTCGACGAGCCGCTCGAAACAGTGCGTGAGGATTGGGCGGCCGCCCACCTCGACGAGACCCTTCGGTTTGTCCTCGGTTAGCGGGCGGAGCCGCGTCCCCTCGCCCGCCGCGAGCACGACAGCTTGCATAGTCGGAACCTTGGACGGGAGAGTTAAAATCCACTCACTGCGGGTGGAGGGGCGTGGCGGGAACACCAAGTTTTTGCTCGGTGCCCTGAACCCTCAGGTATGACGACCCGTCTCTCTGCCGTACATCTTCCAGATGCGAGTCCGGCGAACCCTTACCAGCGCGACCTCGCGGATGCGCTTCGAGACGCGGGCATCCAGACGGCACTCGTTGACCTGGGGAACCCGATCCTGTTCTCAGCGCTCCGAGCGGCTCGTGCGAACGACGCGGACATCGTCCACTTACACTGGCTCCACGCGTTTTACTACGGAGACAATCTTGCGGAGACAGCAGTGAAGAGTGTTGCGTTCGTGCTCGAAATTATCCTCCTTCGGCTGCTCGGCTACTCGCTCGTCTGGACAGCGCACAACGCGGCCCCGCATGACGCCGGGTGGCCGGTGTATCATCGCTTCTACCGACGACTATTTGTCTCATTCGCCGCTGATGCGGTTCTCGTCCACTGTCCCCACGCCGAGGACGTTCTCGTCGAAACGTACGGCCTATCCGACCGCCACAGGGAGAAGTTCCACGTCGTCCCGCACGGGAACTATATTGGGGACTACCCGAACGACGTTTCGCGCGAGGAAGCGCGCGAGACGCTGTCGCTCAACGACGAGACAGTCTTTCTCTTCTTCGGAAACCTCCGACCATACAAGGGTGCCGAGGAACTCATCGAGGCGTTCGAGCGCCTCGACGCACCCGACGTACACCTGATCGTCGCCGGAAACCCGGCATCGGAGTACTACGAGCGACACCTCGAAGCGCTCGTTAGAGGCCGCGATGACGTCACGCTAGTCGCCGAGTTCGTTTCGGACGACGACCTACAGACGTACTTCAACGCCGCCGATGCAGGCGTCTTTCCATTCCGCGATGTGCTCACGTCCGGGAGTATGGTGTCGTCGCTCTCCTTCGGGTGTCCACCGATCGTTCCCGACATAGGGTGCAACGATTACCTCACCGGAGGAGACGCTGGCATCGTTTATGACCCCAACGACCCACTCGAATCCGTCCTCGAAGACGCGTACGAGACCGATCTACGATCCATGCGCGATGACGCGCTTGCTCGAGCGAAGACGCTCGACTGGACTTCGATCGGCGAACGGACCGCCGACCTCTACGAGGGTATCACAGCCTAATCCGCAATACTCAACCACGTATTTATGCGGTGAGGCCGAACGAGAGGCAATGGACTTCTCATCGTGGCTCGCGGCCCGTCCGCGGGTCGCTCGCGAGGAAGGCGTCGGCCGGGCTCTCTCGCTGAGCGCGCAGGACGTCGCGCGCCAACTCGGTCGCTTCGCGTTGACGTATGATCCCCGTGAGACACCGGTGTTCGAACGCGAGTGGGATACGCTCGTGTTGCTTGACGCCTGTCGAGTCGACGCGCTCGCAGCGGTCGCCGCCGACTACGGCTTCCTTCCCGAGGACATCCCCTCCGTCCGCTCGACGGCGAGCGCATCGAAGGGCTGGATGCGCGCGAACTTCACGGATACGTACGCCGCCGAAACCCGGCAGACGACGTACGTGACGGCGAACCCGTTTAGCGAGAGCGAGGTCGACTCCGACGTGTTCGCGGACGTCGACGAAGTGTGGACGTACGGATGGGACGGGGATGCCGGGACAGTCCCGGCGCGGCACGTCACGAGCCGCGCGGTTGCGGCGGGGCGTGCGGGCGGCCACAAGCGCTTGCTCGTCCACTACATGCAACCGCACTTTCCGAGCGTCCCCGACCCGCTCGGGTCCGGTATCGACATCAAGACGTTCGGCGAAGGGTGGGACTCTATCTGGGGCCGCCTCGAAGCGGGCGAGTTGCCTCTGGAGCGCGCGTGGGAGTCCTATCTCGCGAACCTGCGGTACGTGCTGGACGACGTGGAACTCTTGTTGAAGAACCTTGACGCGGAGACGGTCGTCATCTCCGCGGATCACGGCAACGCCTTCGGTGAGTGGAACGTCTACGGTCACCCGCCAGGAAGTCCGATCGGAGCGGTACGCCGTGTCCCGTGGGTAGAGACAACGGCGACGGATACGGGCGAGTATGAGCCGTCGCTCGAACGCCCCGACGGCGACGGGACGACCGACGACGCCGTCGAGGATCGCCTGCGGAACCTCGGCTACGTCTGACCGACGTCCCGGTAGACATCAAGCATCTCCGCGGTGACGCGTTCGGGCGCGTACCGTTCGCGGACTTGCCTGCGGTTGCGCGCGCCGACGTCGTCCTCGCGATCGCGAAGTCGCTCGACGGCCTCGACGATGGCGCTCGGCGTGCCGGGTGCGAACCGGAAGCAGGGGTCGTCGACGACTTCGGCGGGGCCACCGATGTCAGAGACCAGGACGGGAAGTCCGGTCTCCATTGCCTCAAGCAGCGTCCGTCCGAACGGCTCCGGCCAGATCCCCGGGTGGACGAAGGCGTCCGCGGTCGCGTAGCATTCTCGAACGCGATCGTAGGGGACGCGGCCGGTGAACGTCACGCGGTTCGTGATACCGAGCGACGACGCGAGGCGCCGGAGCGAGTCCGCCTCGGGGCCGTTACCGACGACCGTCAGGGTCGCGTCCGCGGGGAGTTTCGGGACGGCGCGGACGAGCGACTCGACGCCCTTCTCCGGGATGAGGCTCCCGACGTACAGGAGTTCGAAACCGTCGCCGTCCCGTCGGCGCTCGGGCGGATCGAAGGAGGGGTCGAGCATGTTCGGCACGACGCTGAAATCGGCGTCCCCGAATCCGTTCCGTCGGTAGACGGCAGCGCTCGCCTCGCTCAGCGTGACGAAGCGGTCGAGACGCCGCATGTACGACCGGAGGACGCGCCCCGTCGTCGGCATCGCGAGCAGTTCGTAAGCGTGGCGGCTCGGCTTCGGTTCGACGCCGAACGCGGCCTTCGGGAGAACATCGTAGGAGTTCAGCGTCGCGACGCCCGGCACGCCGTGCGTTTCGGCGAGGTAGCCCGCGACGGGGTTGAGGGCCATGTTGTACGCGTGGAGGATGTCGCACGCCGCGACCTCGTCCGCGTACTCGCGGAGCGCGAACGCCGCTTGCACGTTTCCGACTTCAGGTACCCGGTCGAGCACGTCGGCGACACGGTGGACGACAAGGGCGTCCCGGCGGGTCGTCTCGCCGGCGCCGTCGAACGCGAAGACGCGGACATCCGTTACGTCGTCGTGTGCCGCGATGTGCTCAGCGAGCAACTGGACGCTGACCTCGCCGCCGCCCTGCATCGTCGGCGGATACCGCGGTGTGATGACCCCTACTCGCATCGTGCGTTGTTCTTTCACGAGGCACATATGTATTCCCTTCTCACATCCATAACCCTGGTTAAACCACCGACAAACGGACGTGTGAACGATGCTGACGTACGGTGTGGCGATGTGCAACCTCGACATGGCGCAGACGCTGGAGCGCTTGCTCCGACGCCTCCTCGAGCAGGTAGACGAGCACTTGGAGGTAGTGGTCGTCGACGGTGGGTCAGCGGACGGGCGCGTCGAGAGACTTGAGTCGCTCGGCGATGAGTTCGACTCGTTAACCCCGATGTTCCTTGACCGCGGCCCCAACCCAACGCTCGGCGAGAACCGAAACACAGCGTGTCAGCACGCGAGCGGCGTACATAATCGACACTGTCGAGGTCAATGACCTGTACTACGAGCATGCTCTCACGGACTTCGTTGAGTTGTTCGAGCAGGTCGAAACACACCTCGAGGAGCCGTTCCGGTTTCATGGAATCGGCACTGCCATCAGCAATCGAGATCTGCTCGTTGAAGAGTATCTCTACCGGGCGCTCGACCGATGTGAGGACCGAGACCGCTGAGGCGTCTCTTTGCTGACGACCGCATTATCTGGCTTTCTCACGAAGGCCTTGGGCTCTCTATTGGGTACGACCGCGACCTACCCCAACAAATCGAGACCGACATTGAGGAGAAAACATGTGACTTCCAAGCAGGAGTTACGCTGTTTAGTTGCCTCCGGTACACACTCGCGCCCTGCGATGGTTGGGAAGCGAGCGTACGACATCGTCACGTACCTGTGGGCGTATGCGTGGTCGCTCAGATGCAACCGCTACGACGCACCGGCGAGGTTCGAGCGCTACGCCCAACTGGAGGGGACAATCGCCGAGGAACGGTACACGCTCGGCGAACTCGCGGCGGAGTACGACCTCAACACGTCGTGCCTCAGCGAGGAAGGTCGACGATGTCTTGGAACGCCGCGCAGATGATGACCTCCGACAGGCATGGTTAAGGCCGTGGTTCCACAAGCGACGGTCATGACGGACGACGTAGCTATCCTCCACGACCGCTTCCCCACGATCGGGGGGAGCGAGACGTTCGCCATTGAGGCCGCCCGCGTCCTCAATGCGCCGATATATACGATGTACGTTGACAACGGCGTCGACGTTCCGGACGATGTCGAGGTGTACTCGATCCGTCAGAAGAAGTACACGAAGGGGCTGAGCGGCCGTCTCCTTGACTGGCGTAACGGTGGGATGAACCCTTTTGAGTCCGCTAGCGTCGGCATCGATATGACAGAGGGGACACCCGACCTCGAAGCGTACGACGTCCTCCTCGAAAGCGGACCACTCTCTAAGTACTACGTCCCGACGACCGACCAGCGCATCGTACACTACCCGCACAGCCCGCCGCGCTGGCTCTACGATCTCTTTCGAAGTCGGATGGCGGACCTCAACTACACCGGGGTCGGGTTCGCTGCTCGCGCGTACGCGAAAGTCTGGCGGGCGCTCGACAAGGAGGCCGTCGACTACGTCGATACGTTCGTCGGGAACTCGGAGGTGATCCGCGACCGAATCCGACGCTACTACGGTCGGGATGCCGAGGTCGTCTACCCGCCGGTGACCGGCGACTGGCGCGACGAGAGCGACGGCGGCTACTTCGTCACGTGGTCACGCCTCGACAGCGAGAAACGAATTGACCTGATCGTGGAGGCCTTCTGCGGCCTCGACGAGCGTCTCGTCGTCGCGGGCGACGGCGAGGAGCGCGAACGTCTCGAAGCGCTCGCCGCCGGCCACGACAACATCGAGATTCGCGGGTTTGTCGAGGATATCGAGTCTCTCGTCGCGAATGCAACCGCCGTCGTCTACGCTCCTGTCGAGGAAGACTTCGGTCTCGTCGGTGCGGAGGCAATGATGGCCGGCAAGCCTCTCCTCGGCGTAGACGAGGGGTTCACCGCGTATCAGGTCGAAGAGGAAGTCACCGGACTTACATTCGACCCGGCCGTCGAAGCGCTGCGCGAGACCGTCAAGGCGTTTGACGCCGATACGTTCGACACCAAGACAATACAGGAGCACGCCCGCCAGTACCGTTACGAAGCGTTTACGGAGGGACTACGTGACGTCGTCTTCGAAGGCGAGAAGCAGTTCGCGGATGCGAAATCGTCTGAGTAGACATTCAAATCTGTACAGATAAGCCCGCTATCACCCGCGTATAACGCGTTCACCTCTGTTAGGTACCACCTACGTCACGTATCCGCCGTGGATGAGTGGGGCCATCGAATGCACGGCCTTGTGAAGGAGTTCCCGGAGGCGGGCGACACCGTAGTCCGCTACTGTCAGGGCGGGTCGCCTGCGATGTATCGGCCGCTTGATTTCCACCGACACTTCCGTATCTCCGATGGATACGATGAGTACCGCCATCCCCACCCGTTCCCCGAAGCCGTAAAAGCCCGCCGATGCTCCTCGGGTACCCGAACCTCTTCGTGAGGCGCGCGCTCGGCGTTCGCGGACGACGGCCTCCCCCGAATGCTCGACGACACGGACGTCGTCCTCGCGCCCGAACCCTGGCAGGCCCCGTAGTCTTCGACGCCGACACGCCGATCGTCTTCTCCAGTCACAACGTGAAGACCAAGCGGTTCGGGGTACACCCACCAACCGGTCTTCGCGGAGCGCGTCGAGGGCCGTGTCGCCGCCCTCGAACGCCGCGCGGTCGAGAGTTCTGACCTCGTCGTCTGTACGAGCAAGCGACGCGCGTGTCTACCGCGAGACGTACGAGCCCTGCGGACCGGTCGTCGTCGTGTCGAACGGCACGTACGAGAACGACTTCCGCGAGCACCGCCCCGACTCCGCGGCCGCGTGCGAGTGCCGACCTGAGCGCGACATTCCCGCGGACGCGACCGTCTGCGTCTTCATGGGGAGCGACTACAAGCTGAACGCGGAGGCCGCCCACGCCGTCGTCGACGTCGCCGAGCGGATGCGCGACGCCGCCCGCCGGTACACTTCCTGGTTCTCGGCGGCGTCGGGAACACACTCTCCGGGCTCGATCTCCCAGATACCGTCACCGTGACGGGATACGTTGAGGACGGCTTCGAGGCGCACCTCGACGCCGCGGATGTCGCGTTGAATCTGATGCACTCGGGCGGAAGGACGAACATCAAACTGATCGACTTCTTTGCGCGGAGCCTCCCCGTCGTCTCCACGCCGTTCGGCACGCGGGATCGACGCGGCGGACGGCGAGGGGCTCGTCGTCGCCGACCTCGACGCGTTTCCGGACGCCATCACGGAGCTCGCCGCCCACTCCGAGCGCCGCCGCAAAATCGATCGTGCGGCCCGGCGCCTCGCTGCCGAACGCTACACGGGAGGCCGTCGCGGGCGCTCCGCGAGCGAATCGTCAAGGCGTTCGGGCCGTTTAATCGATGATGATCCCGGCCTCGTTGACGTCGAATATCGCGCGTCCGCGAGGTCCGACCGCCTCCCAGTCTATCTCTATCCCGAGTTGGTCCGCCATTTCCTCAGCCGTCATGTGTGTCCGTCGGACCGCCTCCTTGTAGCGGCCGATGTCCGTGAACTCGGGCGGTGCCTCATAGCGCGGGCCACGCAGGGAGCGGAGGTAAGCGAGCGGCGCGAACACGAGGTGCGCGAGGCCGCGGTACCACTCGAGTTCTTGGCCACCTTCCTCGCGAATCTCCTCGTATGCCCACCGAACGTACGGCCAGAAGTGGAGGCCGCTCTGGAACTGGACGGCCATCGTCTCGAAGCCGACGTCGAAGCGCTCGCGGAGAGAGCGGTCGTAGCCGAGCGAATATTCGACGTTGCGGTGCTCGAGGCTCAACAGCGACCCGTTCGCGATGAGCCGACGGAAGAAATCCCTGTCCTCGCCGTAGCCGAGCGAGCGGTACGGCACGTCGAGTAGCAGGTCGCGCGGCGCGATGTAGAGGCCGACCCCGAGGAGGAAGAAGTCGCCGTCGAAGCCTGCCTCGAACTGGTGGTAGAGGTCGACGAACTCCCGGATACATTGCGTGTATTGATCGTCCGTGTCGAGCGACGCGAGGACGTAGTCGCCGCGCGCCTCCTCGAATGAGTAGTTTCGCGCCTCCGCAAGGTTGTCGTTTCCTGCGTCGTAACAGACGCGGAGGATGTCGTACTCCTCCTCAAGGCGTTCGAGTATCTCGACACTCCCGTCCGTCGACCCGTCGTCAACGACCAGCACCTCGAAGCGGTCGTCGAGTTGCCCGACGACGCTCGTCACGGACATCTCGATCGTCTCCGCCATGTTATAGTTACTCATCGCGACGGTGTACCGGGTCACCGACATTGCCCGCCCTTACGCCCGACCGATAATGCGTGTTTCGCTATCGCCGGCCCTAATCGCCGCGGTTAGCACCGGCTACGCACACATCTACGCGTAGAACTGTCTCATTCCTTGTAACCAAGAGCTTCGAGTTGCTGACGGGCTATCTCGGTTACTGCACCCTCAGATTCGGCGGTAACGTCTGCTTCTGAGAGTGACGCCATTCTCTCCACGACATCTGCGGGTGCACCTTCCTTGACGAGGTAATTGACGAATGGTGTTGCCGCATGGACCGTCCACACGTCGTCATCGATTCGGACGTACTTCGAAACGCCGGCCGACTCGTTGCGGTCGTACGCGACATCTACGATAGCGCCGTCATTGAGCCCGCCTGCGAACACCATCCGACCGGTCTCAAAACTAGGGTCATCACCGGCGACCGTCTCACGGACGACCTTCGGAAAGTCCACAAGACCAACAGGATCATCTACGACGCGGTTGTCGTGTTGGCCAGGCGCCTGCACGATTAGTGGGACGTGGAGGAGCGGTTCAGTCGTTCCGTCGTTGTGGCCCGTCACCGGTGCGTCCGTAATCGGGTCTGATTCCCCGAACCCCTCACCGTGGTCGGCGGTGACGACGACGAGCGTGTCGTCAAGTTCGCCGGCTGATCGGAGGCCATCGACAATGCGTTCGACGACTGCGTCCGCCTGCTGAATCGTTCCGTCGTAACGATTCTGCCGGAGAGCGTGCTTCCACTCCTCTCCCTCCTTCACGTCGTCCTCGTTGGTACTCTTTCGCGCCGCACGAGTGTCGTCGGTCGCCCACTGGTCGTATTCTTCAGCTGGGCGAAACGGGATGTGTGTGTCCATAAGATTGAGACAGGCCGCCCACGGATCGTCGATTCCCTCTCGCCACTCCTCGAAGTGCTCGGCGTACGTGAACCCGCGCGTGAAGACGGTCCCCTCCGCGAACCAAGGAGAGTGCCACTTGAGCATCCACGCAGCACCATTTAACACCGACTTCAGGGGTGCATCGCTATTGAGCGCAGCCCGCAGGAATGCAACCCGGTCAGTGTTCTCTTCCTCGGTAAACGCCGCCGGGGAGATACCGTCCTGAAAGAGGTCCTTATCGTTTACCACGACATCGAAGCCGTTCGAGAGACCCGTATCGAGGTCTGTCAGGTAGGGGTTGTCAGTGAATAGTCCGGTCGCGTATCCTTCGTTTGCGAGCCACTCGAAGATAGACGCCCCATGGTTCAGTTTCGTGTCGAGACCGTTTACCCCGTGCTCTTGGGGTAGGGAGCCAGTGAAGATGCTCGCGTGACTGGGAAGGCTCCAGCCAGCGGCCGACCGCGCCTGTGTGTACTTGGTTGCAGACGCTGCGAATTCGTCGAGGAATGGCGTCGTTCGACGGTGATATCCGTGCAGGCTCGTGTTTCGCGCGCGAGCGCTGTCCAAGATCACCAACAGCACGTTCGGCGTATCGCGACTCATTGGCCGGTATATCCGAGCGCGCGGCAAATAAGGGTTCTTCTACCGCTCATCCGTTCGACCGTCACGTGTTCTGCGCACCGAATCCGACGAGCTCGAACGCGTCGTGGAGGATGGACTGTACCATCCCGCGGAGGTACTCGTCGAGCGCGAGGAGAACGACGCTGTAAACGGCGGCGCCGACGCCGACGACGACGAAGAGACGGAACCACCCCGTGATCGGGACGTAGCGGTGGAGGCCGGCGACGACCGCCCACATGAGAACTCCCGCGACGAGTTGGCGGCCGACGCCGCGCGGAATGACGGCCCGATCAAAGGCTGCGTAGAGCATCCCCTCGCCAACGAGGACACGGACGGCGTGCGCGAGGACGACGGCCGCAACAACCCCCAGAAGACCGACGCGGAAGATGGCGACGGCACACCCAACCGCGAGAGCGGTGAGCGCGACGGCCGTCGCCTTCGTCGCGTTCTCCGGACGGTTGATACCCTCGAAGAACGAAAAAATCACCGCATCGTACGTGTTCACGACATGGTAGACAGCGAGGCCGACGAGGATCGGGCCCGTCCCCACGAAAGTCGGTCCGAAGACGGTGACCATGAGGGCGTTTGAGAGCGCGAGGCTCCCGAACAGCATCGGTATCGCGAGCACGGTGGCATACCGGAGCGCGATCCGGAGATCGGGGAGACTGGACGCGCTCTCGGCGCCAGCCGCGCTCGCGCGAACCATCAACGCGGGCGCGATGCTTGACGCCACGTGGCTCCCGAGAACTAGCAAGCGATCCGCAGACGTGTAGTAACCGGCGACCTCCTCGCCAAGGACTGCTCCGACGAGGAGGAGCGGGAGCCGGCTGTAGGCGTTCTTGAGCCCGGAAGTGAGCACCGACCATCGGCCGTATCGCCAGATTGAGGCGAGAACTTCCTCGTTCGGGCGGGCCACGTCCACGGTCGAGAACGCGAGGAGGGCACCCGCGACGAGCGCGGTCATCGCGGCGGTTCCAGCGAGGAGGCCAAGGACATCGAAGCCGGCGAGTAGCAGAACGACTTGGAGGGCAGTCTCGAGGATCCCAAGAGCGTTGTCGGTGAGCCCCGCGTAGCCGGTCTTCCCGTGGCTCCGGTAGGCGTTGAGAGTGAGGTAGTAGAATACCTCGACAACGAACAGAGCGAACGCGGTTACGACGATCGACATGCCGTAGGGGATGACACCGGGAGCGATAGTGACAAGCGCGAGGAGTATCGATCCGATCGCGACCGCGTACCCGGTGGCGAACGCGATCCCACCCCCGAAGAAGGCCGCAGGGTCATTATTGCGTTCGCTCCCGCGCTTCAGTACCGCGTTTCCGATTCCACCTATAGGGAACTGTGTAACTCTGACGACCGCGAGAAGCAAGTAGAATTGCCCCAGGCCGCTCGCGCCGAGGACGTTCGCGAATAGGATGAGTCCAACGAAGCTCACCGCGGCGTCGACGAACGTGCCGATAATCGACAGCGTCGCCTGATTACGGATATTAATTACTTTCTCCCCATCTCCATCAGCCATATCGATGAGTTACGATCCCACCTTTTGAATCGTTGGAAATAAATCTAAAGGGTTTGTTGAAATCCTTCTGCGCGGACATTGAGAAGAGCGGCGCTCCCACCCGAATCACACGATTCCGGTCGTAAACTGGCTTTTCAGCAAACCGCAAGACTGCGAGAGGGTTTCAGCAGAGCTATTTAAAGGAATATTCACAACTCAAGTATGGTTAAATACACACTTCCAATAGGAGGGATAGCTGGCACGGTTTTGAGCATCTTAAGTGGGATTTCCAACTAGTGCCCTATGAACAAACAGGTACACGCTCACGGCAATCGCTGGTGCCTTCCTCACCGGCGTGGCACTCGCCGGCGCCTATCCTCAGCGAGCGACCTCGCTGTCGGCGGCAGGTAGGTGCTCGCGCTCTGTCTCGTCGGTGACGTCCTCTTCCACAGTCCGCCATGACCCGGTATGTCTAACCCGGTTGAGTTCGGACGCCCTGACTACATGATGACCGTCAAGTACGACTCGGCCTGCGTCGAAGTCTGGGACTATCTGAACGAACTCCGAGAGGCGTAGACCGCCGTGTGTTCTGCCTCTCCGCGTTCTGGGTGTGCCCGCAGGTACTCGTAGAAGAGGGGAATAATAACCGTGGACCCGTACTCAGTTGATCAATTCGCATGAACCGACACTTCTAAGAACGGCTTCGACCGGATAGTACATAATGCATCTCGTCCAGGTCGCCCCCTATGTCACGTATCCCCCTCGTCTCGGGGGCGACCATCGGACGCATGGCTTGGTGAAGGAGTTCCCGGAGTACGGCGATACGGTGGAGAGGTTCTGTCAAGGGGGGTCACCGGCGATGTACAAATCACTCGACTTGCGGCGTGAAGTCGAAATTGTGGAGAACTACACGGAGTATCGCCATCTCCATCCGCTTCACGAACTACTCAAGGCGCCGATGCTCCTGGGGTATCCGAACGTCTTCCAGAGCGCAGCGCTCAAGATAGCGAACGATGGCCTGGGCCGAATGCTCGACGACGCGGACGTCGTGCTGGCGCGAGAGCCGTGGCAGACGCCGTACGTTCTTCACTGGGTAGACGACGGTACGCCCGTCGTGTTTTCGAGTCATAACGTGGAGACGGAACGTTTTGGGGACATCCATCAGCCGCTGTTCAGCGACCAGGTGGAAGACCGCGTCGATGCTCTCGAGCAGGAGTCCGTAGAGGGTGCGGACGCTATCGTATGTACGAGCGAGCGGGACGCGGACGTGTATCGAGAGAAGTACGACCCTAGCAGCCCCCTTCTTGTGGCGCCGAACGGGACGTACGAGGCGAATCTCCGGGAGTATCGCCCGAACTCCGAAGCTGCCGAACGCGTCCGCGACCGGTACGGAATTCCGAAGGACGTGACGGTCTGTCTCTTCATGGGGAGTAATTACAAGCCGAACGTCGAAGCCGCAGAGGCAACTCTGGACGTGGCTAAAGAACTCATTGACGAATCTCTGCCGGTTCATTTCCTGATTATGGGAGATGTCGGAAAGGCATTGAGTGAAGGAGAACTTCCCGGAAACGTGACGACGGTGGGATACGTGGAGGAAGACTTTGAGGCGCATTTTGACGCTGTGGACATCGCGCTCAATCCGATGCTTTCTGGGGGCGGGACGAACATCAAGCTCATTGATTACTTCGCTCGAAGCCTCCCCGTTGTCTCAACGCCGTTCGGTGCGCGAGGACTCAAAGCAACCCCCGGAGACGAATTGATCGTCGCAGAACTTGACGACTTTCCGGAAGCTATCGTCTCACTTACCGCTCACCCCGAACGTCGCCGTAAAATCGGATCGGCTGGACGAGAGCTAGCCGCAGAGAAGTATACGTGGGAGGCGTCTTCGCGGAAACTCCGTAAGTTCATCCACGAAAAGTTCGGACCCTTCTAGGTGTTACACAGACATATCCAATTCTCCCTGTAATTGATTTCCCCCAATCAGATCGGAAGTCATCAAGATCTGACTCGAAGAATTACGCATCAACGGCTGTACATCAAGGCCATCTATCACAAACGTCAGTAATTGCGGTGGGTCCTGTATACTACGCGACGAAAGTCAAACACCACCTGATTCCGCCTCGCCGGAACGAACGACTTTTGCGCCCGGCCCATACAACTCAATTTAATGACTAAGTACGAGGACGTGTGCGCGCTCGTTCCGACGCGGAACGAAGCGAAGACCGTTGCCGACGTGATAGACGGCCTCTACGATGTCGGCATCGGCCATGTTCTCGTCGTTGACGGCCACTCCGAGGACGAAACCCGCGAAGTCGCCGACGAGCGCGGGGCGGAGGTCATCGAGCAGTCCGGCTCCGGAAAGGGGCAGGCTGTCCGTGAGGGCGTTGAGCACATCGACGAGTCCTACGTCCTCCTGCTGGACGGCGACGCGACGAACCCACCCGAGCAGGCGCCGCGACTTCTGGACCCGCTCGTCTCGGGGGCGGCCGAGCACGTCGTCGGCGACCGCACGGCGGACATGCAGCCGGGCGCGATGACGAAGCTCAACCAAGTCGGCAACCGCCTCATCAACCGGGCGTTCGACCGCATCCACGGCGAGGACTACGGCGACATCCTCTCGGGGTACCGGGCGTTCACGCGGGACTCGTTCGAACAGATGTTCCTCTCGGCGGAGGGGTTCGGCATCGAGACGGAGATGGCCGTCGAGTGCGCGCGCCACAACATCCCTGTGGAGGTCGTCCCGACGACCTACCGGGCGCGCCCCGAGGGCTCGGAGACGAACCTCCATCCGATTTCGGACGGCGCGCGCATCATCTTCACGCTGTACAGCCTCGCGAAGACCTCGAACCCGCTGTTCTACTTCGGGAGCGTCGGCACCGTCTTCGGCGTCGGGGGCGTCGCCCTCGCGTCCTACGTCGGCTACGACTGGTTCGTGAAGGGCATCTCCCACGAGGCGCTCACGATGGTCGCGGGCGTCCTGCTGCTGTTGGGCGTCCAGTTGGTGATGTTCGGCGTCGTCGCCGACATCGTGGTGTCGCTGCACCGCGAGCAGCGCCAGCGCATCGACCGCCTGCGCGAGCAGTAACCGGACCCGAGGCCGTCACTCCTGTAGCGGGTCGGCGAGCGCCGCCTCGATTGGGTCGTCCCCGGAGAGCAGTTCGAACGTCTCCCCGCGGGTCGCGTCGGCAGTGAGCGTCGCGGCGAGCGTGCGCGCGACGTCCGCCCGCGGGATGGTGCCGTCCTTCTGCGAGAGGTCTGCGGCCGTGCGAATCCGGCCCGTCGCGGGCTCGTTCGTGAGTTCACCCGGGCGGACCACGGTGTACGCGAGGTCGCTCTCACGGAGATATCGGTCGGCCGCGCCCTTCGCGCGGAGATAGTCGCGCAGCGGCTCCGGGGCGGCCGCGGGCTGGTCGGCGAACATCGAACTCAACATCACGAAGCGCTCGACGCCCGCGTCCGCGGCGGCGTCGACGAGCCGAATCGCGCCGTCCCGGTCGACGGCTTCGACCGCGTCACCGCCCGAGCCGGCGGCGAAGACGACGGCGTCGCAGCCCTCGACGGCGTGGTCGACCGACTCCGTCAGGTCCGCGACCACGGGCTCGGCGCCGAGCGCCGCCACGGCCTCTGTCTGGGCGCCGTCGCGGACCATCCCGCGGACGCGGTGCTCGGCGTCCGCGAGCAGTTCGGTGAGGTGCTGTCCGACCTGTCCGTGCGAACCGGCGACGAGTACGTTCACGCTCTGTTTTGGCGCTCGCGCCCCGAATGCGTAGCGGTCGCGGCGTCAGACCATCGACCGCAGGGCGCCCAGCCACGCCTTCGGCGCGCGGCGGCGCGCGCCGTCGAGGGCGTACGCCAGCGCGCCGGCACCGTCGTGCAGCACGCCCTCGCCGTGGCCGACGAGGACGCGCTCGGGCTGGAGTCCTTCGAGCGCGCGCGGCGGCTTCACGCGCAGCATCGGGTGGACGCCGACGCGCTCCTCGCCGGTCGTGAAGTATTTCGCTGTCCCGACCGCGTCCCCGACGACGAGCGTCTCACCGTCGTAGAGTGCGGCCTCGTCCCAGCCCGGGATGTCGACGGTGCGCAGCACCTCGAAGTCGGTGCCGGGCAGCCGGTCGGTCACCGGCTGGGTGCGCGCGTCGATGCCGGGGTCGACGAACGACGGCACGTAAATCGGCACGTCGTGGCGCTCTGCAATCGCGGCGGCGTCTCGGCCGTGGCGGTCCATCAGCACGACGACGCCGCGCACGTCGCCGAACTCCGCGAACAGGTCGTCGACGCCGTCGGCGTCCACGGGGTCGACCACCAACACGCCGTCCTCGTCGTCGCCCTCGCCGGCCGGCACGCGCAGCGCGTGGCTCGCGCGTCGCATCTCCTCGTCGGGGTGAGCAATCCATCCGACGCCGTCCTCGAAGCGGTCGATTTCCGTGAACCCGGTCGCCGTCCCGGTGGCTTTCATCGGCATGCACACACCTACGGCGACCACGCACAAAAAACGGGGCACGCCCACGGTTCCCGCCGCAAAGCCCCACTGCGACACGTCGTCCGGGCCCACAGTCGACGGATTGTAGGGGCTCGGCCGCGACTGCCGCGGGATGGACTACGTACTCG
>JGI12449J12846_1000148_pt1 | contig 23103 bp, 19 predicted proteins | sample 23E2SouthBayCA_FD_12846 | JGI IMG/M metagenome (IMG submission 12846) | reverse complement strand
CCGACTCTCCCCGCGGTCGATGCGACCAGTAGGAGACAGTCCCGCTCCCGATCGCTCGAACAGCGGCTCGAACGAGGCTCCCTCGTCGTGGCCGACGACCTCGGCGATCGTCTCGACACGATGGTCATCGAGCACGACGATCAGATCCGTCGCGGCGAACGAGGAAGGAGAGACGCCGAGGTCGGTGACGACTCGCTCCTGGACCGCCTCTGGGTCCTCGCCGTGGATCGTTCCGAGGACCGTCTCGCCGGCCGCGCCGACGCGCATCGCCTCGTACAACGCCGCCGCCTCCTCGCCGCGGACCTCACCGACGACGATCGCGCCCCCTCCGAGCCGGAGGGCGGTCCGCACTGCCTCGCTCGGCGACGGTTCCGCACCGTCGCCCACTCGGAGCCGCTGCGTATCGCGCCCGGCAGCGGTCACCGCCTCGGCCGGCAGCTCCGGCGTGTCCTCGATCAGTATCGACCGCGTCTCGGCCGGCAGCTCCCAGAGAAGCGACCCGAGAGCGGTCGTCTTCCCCGCCCCGCGACCGCCGGCGACGAGCCCTGTCACCCCCCGCTCAACGGCCACCGAAAGGAGCCCGGCGGCCGCTGGTGTGATCGTCTTCACGTCCACGAGCCGCGCGAGGGTCCACGCGTCCGGCTCGCCGCGACGGAACGTGAAGGAGAGACCGTCGCTGGCGGGATCGGTCGTGGCGGCGACCCGAACGCGACCGGATTCGGCCTCGATCGTCGCGTCGAGGGTCGGGCTCGCGCGGGAGAATCCCTGCCCGCTCGTCCGTCGGAGCCGAGACGCGAGCGTCGCCGCGCCCTCGGCCGGTAGCCTGACGTTGGTGCGACACCGCTCCCCGTCGACGACGACTCGAATCGGGTTCTCGGCGACGGGCGCCGACACCGTCGCGTCGCTCACGCGTTCGTCGGCGAACACGTGTTCGAACGCGCCGTACCCGCGGGTGTGCCGACGGAGCACGTCGACCAGCGTCGGGACGGGATCGCCGGCCGCCGCGACCGATCGCACCGCTCGTCCCGGTCCCCTGTCGCCGCCGGTCGGATCGTCGAGCAACCGGTCTTTGGCGGCGGCGAGTCGCTCGACGGCCTCGTCGTCGAGCCGCGCCGAGGGGGGCGTGAGGTGATACGTCCGTAGCGCTCCCGATCCCTCGTACAGCCGCACGGTCGCGCCGGTGTCGACCTCCCACCGATCGACGAGCGCTGCGTCCGGCGGCGGTGTCGACGCGACGCGCGTGGCCGCGATCCTCGGGCCGGCGTGCGATCGGAGCACGTCGCCGGGCTCCTCCGCGTCAGAGACGATCTCGGACAGTCCGGTCTCCGCGGCGATCCGCTTCGGCGGCCCCTCACGGCCGCCCGCTTCCCGCGCCGCCGCGATCGGTTCTCGGGCCACGCGCTCCGCGAGCCGCGTCTCGTGGAATTCGACCTGCTCGCGGAACCGCCCGGCGGCGATCAGACACGCCGCGGCCCGCCCGGCGTAGGTCCGCTCGCGGCCCGCGTGGCGCGTCCGGACCACGTCGGCGTCGCGCTCCGTCAGCGCCTCCACGACCGTCGCGAGACAGCCGGGGCTCGCAGCGAGATCACCGCGCCCCGGACAGTCGTCGGCGTCCACCGCGAGCACGACCCGATCGTCGACGCCGGTCCCGACCGGTTCTCTGAACGACGGATCGCATCGACACTCGTCAGGGTCGTCATCGACCCACGGGAGCGATCGCAGCGGCGCGTCGTCGCCTCCGAGCGACGACAGCGAGGAGAGATCGAAGCTCATGGCGGGCGTGCCCGCGGTATCGCATATAAACTCTCACCCGATCCGCGAAATCCGGACAGTCGGGCCGCCGTCGTCGACGAGGCGGAGGTCCAGGCGACTCTCGCCGTCGGTCCGGAGCGCGATCGGTCCGTCGACGACTTCGACGGTCGCGGCCGTCGCGCCAGGAACGATCGGACGGGTCCGGCCGCGACTGCCGTCGATCCGATACCGAAGCGCGGCGACGGTTTCGTTTCCCGACTGCTCCGCCTCGACGAGTGCCAGACGGTCGATCGGTGCCGCGGTGACGCCGCTCGGCGCGCGAACCGTCACCGTCGTTCGGGCGGCGAGCGACGGGTCCGCGACGCTCATCGATCCGGCGGCGAGTCCGCCGATCGCTCGCTCGATGCGGTCCGACTCGGTGTCGAGCTGCTCCTCGGTCGTCGCGGTCCGGGCGTCTTCCAGCGCCGGTATCGAGGCCGCGAGGAGCGCGACGGCGACGAGGACCGTGAGGACGACGCGGATCACGGCCCCGTCCTCGCGGCGCGCCGGCGGTTACAGCGAGTCACGGAGCCGATCCAGCGCGCCGGAGCGCCACGAGTCGTCCGCTTTCTCGTCGTTCGTTTCGGAGCGGTCGGTCGCCGTCTCGACCGCCGACCTGGCTCCGTTCTCTCGGCGCCGGTTTGTCGGTACGGCGTCGTCGCTCGGTACGGCGGCGTCGAGGGCGTCGTCGCTCGGTACGGCGGTGTCGAGGGCGTTCTCGTTGGCCGCGCCGTCGTGAGTCGCCTCGCCGTTCTCACTCGCTTCGTTCTCACTCGCTTTAGCGAGCGCGAGGTCGGCGCGGCGCTCGACCGCCTGATTCACAGACCGGATCGATCCGACGTACCCCCTGATCGCTTGCGTCGCCGCCTCCAGTTCCTCCACGCGTGCTTCGAGGTCGTCGAGCCGCGTCGACAGTTCCTCCCGCTCCGCGCTCGCGGCCGCCCCGTCGCTGAGATCGGCGACAGCGTCGTCGGTCCCGGTGAGTGCCCGCTCGACCGCGCGGAGTCGCTCTTCGACCCGGTCGCCGTCCCGCTCGGGGTTCGCCCCGATGTTCGGGTCTTTCTCCGATGCGATGTCCGCGTCGGCGACGGCCGGCCTCTCGCCCGTCGATCGCGTCGATCCGGACGTTCCGGCCGTTCCGGCCGGTGTGCCATCGGCTCGGCCGAACGCCGGAGATCGCTCTGATTGCTCGTCACCCGTCGTCTCCGGAGCCCCTCCGGCGCCGACGAACGGCCGGTCGCGGTCGCGAGTGTCGTCTGTCACGCGGTCGATTGGCCGCGGGTTTCTACTTAAACCTCGGGGGAAAAGATATTACGACCGGATCGGTTAGCTCTCGATCATGAACGCGGTCCTCCTCGGCGTCGGACAGGCGGGCGGAAAGCTTACGACTGCGCTCGCCGAGTTCGACGCGGACGCCGGTTACGGTGCGGTGCTCGACGCGCTCGCGGTGAACACGGCGTCGGCCGACCTAGAGCCACTCCCGCTCGATACGGTCCTCGTGGGTCAGTCTCGGGTGAACGGGCACGGCGTCGGCGGCGACAACGAGCTCGGCGCCGAGGTGATGGAGGAAGACGCCGTCGAGGTGCTCGACGCGCTCGCGCCGAAGGTGAACGCCGACGCGGAGGCGCTGTTCGTTGTCGCGGGGCTCGGCGGCGGAACCGGATCCGGCGGCGCGCCGGTGCTCGTCCGCGAGCTGAGCCGCGTGTACGACGTGCCGGTGTACGCGCTCGGCGTCCTCCCCGGCCGCGACGAGGGGGCGATGTACCAGGTGAACGCCGGGCGATCGCTGAAGACGCTCGTCCGCGAGGCCGACGCGACGATTTTGCTCGACAACGACGCGTGGCGCTCCTCCGGCGAGTCGGTCGAGGGCGGCTACGCGGCGATCAACGCCTCGATGGCGAAGCGGGTCGGGCTCCTGCTCGCGGCCGGTGAGTCGGTCGAGGGCGTCGCGGAGTCGGTCGTCGACACGAGCGAGGTGATCAACACGCTGCGCGCCGGCGGCATGGCCGCGGTCGGGTTCGCGTCCGCACCGGCCGCCGAGGACGCCGAGGAGAACGTCACGACGGTGATGAGTACGGTCCGGAGCGCGGTGATGACCGGGATGTCGCTCCCGAACGCGACCGACCCGGACGCCGCTCTGGTCGCCATCGCGGGCGATCCCGACAGGATATCCCGGAAGGGCTCGGAGAAGGCGCGCAAGTGGCTCCAAGAGGAGACCGGATCGATGGAGGTGCGCGGCGGCGACTTCCCGCTCGACTCCGACCGGGTGGCCGCCTTGGTCCTCCTCGGCGGCGTCGAGCGCTCGCGCCGCGTGGAGGAGTTCCTCGAACGCGCGCGACAGGCGATCCGAGACGAGCCGGAGGAACAGCCCGACCCCGCCGACGCGTTCCGCAACGACGAGCTCGACGACCTGCTCTGAGACGCGTCGATCCCGCCGGCGGGCGTCGCCCGCTCGCGGGACAGGTTCCGCACCTTTTTGGTCCCGCCCGGTAGAGTCGATTCCGATGAACAACCCGTGGGACGACTGGGACCACGTGCTGAAGGTCGATCCCGACAAGCAGCTGTACGGGGACGACACCTTCGAGGACGTCTGCCGGACCGGAACCGACGCGATCGAGATCGGCGGGACCCTCGATGTCACCGCGGAGAAGATGACTCGCGTCGTCGACGCCGCTGCGGAGTACGACGTCCCGCTCTACCAGGAGCCGTCGAACCCGGGCGTCGTCATCGATTCGCCCGCCCTCGACGGGTACCTGATCCCGACGGTGTTCAACGCGGGCGGTCCGTTCTGGATCACCGGCGCGCACAAGGAGTGGGTCCGCATCGACGACCTCGACTGGAGCCGGACGCACACCGAGGCGTACATCGTGATGAACCCCGAGGCGTCGGTCGCGCAGCTGACCGAGGCCGACTGCGACCTCAGCGCCGACGACGTGGGGGCGTACGCGAAGGTGGCGGAGCGCATGTTCGGCCAGGAGATCGTCTACGTCGAGTACTCGGGCACCTTCGGAGACACGGAGAAGGTCGCCGCCGCCCACGACGCGCTCGACGAGGCCACCCTGTTTTACGGCGGCGGGATCCACGGTTACAAGTCGGCCAACGAGATGGCCGCCCACAGCGACGTGATCGTCGTCGGCGACCTGCTCCACGACGAGGGCGTCGACGCGGTCCGCGAGACGGTGAAGGGCGCGAAGGACGCGTAAGCCTCGGAGGAGCAGCCCTGCCGTGCGGTTCCGTCCGGCTCAGTACCCGTCCAGCATGTTCTCGACGTACTTCGCGATCACGTCCACTTCCAGGTGGACCGGGTCGCCGACCGACTTCTCCGAGAGCGTCGTCAGCTCGTAGGTCGTCGGGATGATCGCGACGTCGAACTCCCCCTCCCGCTTCTCGGCGACCGTCAGCGAGATCCCGTCGAGCGTCACGGAACCCTTGTCCACGAGGTAGTCGCCGTGGCCCTCGGGAATCGCGAACGTGAACCGCCAGTCCTCGCCGACGCGCTCGATCGACTTCACCTCGGCGACGGTGTCGACGTGGCCCTGCACGACGTGGCCGTCGAACCGCCCGTCGGCGGGCATCGCGAGCTCGACGTTGACCGCGTCGCCTTCGTCGACAGCGCCGAGGTACGTCTTCGCGACCGTCTCGCTCGCGAGGAACACCTCGAACCAGTCGTCGTCCGATCCGACCCCGTACTCCTCGACGGTCAGGCAGACGCCGCTGACGCTGATCGACTGGCCGTGGTGGAGGTCGTCGAACCCGTCGACGGCGATCCGGAGCCGGAGTCCGTCCTCGGTCTCGGTCCGCTCGCGGACGGTCCCGGTGTCCTCGACGATGCCGGTGAACATACCGGAACTGCGCGCGCGCGACACATATCGGTTCGGTGTTCGCTCGCGGCTCCGCTCTCGGCTCCCGCTGACGCCGCGCCTCTTTTGACCCCCCGGAGCCAACGCAGTCGCAATGAGACTCGGGCTGACCGACATGATCGGGTTGGCCGCGTCGCTGATCTTCGCCCTCCCGCTCGCGAACTACGCGATCATCCGGCTGTTCGCCGGCGAGGTCGCGCTCGGCGTCGGCCTGCTCGTCGTCGCCGCCGCGATGGTCGTCCTCCCGCAGTACTTCCTCGATCCCGGGCGGATCCTGCGGGGACTGCTCGCGGGGCTGCTCCCCCGACAGCTCCGCGAGATCGCCGATCTCGACGCCCCGGATGAGCGTCCGACCCAGGAGCCGTCGATCGAAGGCGAGCAGACCGAGGCGACGCCCGAGGACGGGACACCGGTCGAGAAGTAAGCGCTCTTTTCGAATTCACTCCCGCGCGGTCGGAACGATCCCGAACGGGTACTCGGCCAGCACTTCGCACCCCTCGTCGGTAACGACGACGAGGTCTCCCAGCCGGACGCCGCCGATATCCGGATCGTACACGCCCGGCCCGACCGTCACGACGTGGCCCGACCGCAGTTCGCCCGCACCCGACAGCGACGGCGACTCGTGGCGGCTCACGCCCACGCCGTGGCCGGTGCCGTGGGTGAACCCGGCCTCGCCCTCCCCCGCGTTCGGGTCGAACCCGTACGCGCCAAGCTCGGCGGCGGCCTCTCCGTGGACGCTCGCGGCCGTCGCGCCCGGGTCGACCTCGCCGAGCGCGACCTCCCGAGCCGACTCGACCGCGAGGTACGCCCGACGCTCCCAGCCGCCGTCGCCGTCGACGACGAACGTCCGGGTCAGGTCGCCGCGGTAGCCGTCGGGCCCGCGCGGCGAGACGTCGATCAGCACCGTCTCGCCCGGCCGGATCGGGTCGTCGCCGACGTAGCGGAGGTCGGCCGCTGCCGGCCCCACGCGGATCGCGGTGTCGCCGGCGTCCCGGACGCCGCGGGCGGCGAGCGTCGCGTTCACGACCCGCCGCAGACGCTCGGTCGTCAGGGGTGCGCCCTCCCACCGGAGGGAGGGCTCGCGGGTCCCCGCCGAGTCGCCATCGGCGTCGGACTCGCTCCCGACGACCTCGCTCTCGGCCAACACGGTCTCGGCGCGTGCCATTCCCGCAACCGCCGCGCGCTGGACTCGTCGGAGCCGGTCGACCTCCGCGTCGGTCTTCCGGGATCGGGCGGTCGCGACCGCGTCGGTCGACGCCAGCGCGTTGCCGGCGCGTTCGAGGTACACCGCCGCGTCGTGCGGGATCGACGGGGAAACGAGAGCGGTGCGGTCGCTGTCGGCTCGGTCGCGCTCTTCGATGTCGAGCAGGTCTCGGACGACCGCCGCCGCGCGCTCGCCCGCGTGGTCGCCGACGCGCTCGGTCCGCACCTCGCGGGCGACGCCGTCGTGGAACCCGGCGTCGCCGTCGGCGCCTCCGCCGTCAGCGCCTTCGCTTCGGTCGCGCGCCCCGGCGACGAACTCTCGCTCGGCCTGCTCGCGGAACTGCGAGGGGGCACAGAGGACGGCGCGGCCCGCGATTCCGTCGTCTTCCGAACCCACGCTCTCCGGAACGACCACAAGCGCGTACGCCCGGTCCGGGCCGGCGAAGCGCGTGAGATACCGGAGGTCGTCGTCGAACCGGTCGCCGACCGCGACGAAGGCGTCGGCGTCCGCGGCCGCGACCGCCTCGGCGATCGGTGTGAGGTTGGTGCGGACCGGGAGGCGGTCGCGCAGTTCCGCGGCGTCGCCGTCCCCGCCGCTTCCCGCACCGGCCTCCGCGGCGTCGCTCCCGTCGCTCACGGCTCGGGTTCGGGGACGGCCAGCTCCGCCTGCACCTCCTCGACGAGATCCTGTGCGGGTTCGTCGCGGAGCTCGTTGAAGAGGAGAACGCTGATCGGGAGCGTCGGTGCCCCGCTGATGAGGCTCTCCATGATCACCAGTCGCTCGCGTGCGCGGGACATCCCGACGTAGAACACGCGGCGCTCGTTGTCGGTGAGGACCGGGACCGGGCTCGTGGTCTTCGTGAACTCCTCGATGCCGTCCACGTCGGTCGGGTCGTCGATGGAGGCCGCCATCTGCTCGACAACCTTCTCGGTGAGGTCGGTCGCGACGAACACGTGGTCGGCCTCGCGGCCCTTCGCGGAGTGGATGGTGCCGACGCGGACGCGGGTCGGGTCCATCCCCTCGTAGTCGCCGTCGAAGTAGGCGCCCATCGACTTCCGCTGGAAGCTCGTCACCTTCCGGACCATGTCGTTCGCGCTGCTCGCGTCGGGCATGAACGGGATGAACTCGTCGAGTTCGTCGTTCGTCACCTCGATCTGGGCGATGTCGTCGGCGTCGGCCGCCTCCTCGCGGTCGTCGAGGAAGTCGTAGAACTCGTCCCGCTCGTGGGTGCCGAACGCCGAGTCCTGCAGCATGTCGGCGAGCCGTCGGGCCTCAAGCCCGTTCACGGAGTCGCCCGTGTCGGCCTTCTCGATGGCGCTGACGTAGTCACGCACGCGGTCGGTCCACATCCGGCCGTCGGTCAGCATCGTGAACGGGATCCCGTGGTCGATGAACTCGTCGATGAAGTCGAACATCTGGTAGCGCGCCCGGAACAGACACATCACGCTGCCCTCGTCGTCCTCGACGGTGTACCGGACGTTCCGGACGAGTTCGAGCATCGACGGCGACTCGATCGCCTCGACGGTGCCGCCCTCCTTGCGCGGGTGGAGGTCCTTCTCCTGTCGCTTGTCGATGTGGCGGATCTCGGCGTTGACGACGTTGAGGATCTCGGAGGGGAGCCGGTAGGAGTTCGGGAGCACCACGTCCTCGTCGACGTCGGTGTCTAAGAGGAGGTCGGGGTCGGCGCCCTGCCACGCGTAGACGACCTGGTCGTCGTCGCCGGCGATGAGCACTTTCCGCATGTGGGGTTTCCACTCCTCGAAGACGTTGTACTGCAGCGTCGTGATGTCCTGGAACTCGTCGATGATCAGGTACTCGACGTTCGGCACCAGCGAGCGCTGCGCGACGCGTTCGAGCATGTCTGCGAAGCCGACCAGGTCGTGGTCGCCCTTGTAGCCGCGCCACGCGCGGATCGTGTCGGGGATGTCGATCCGGTCGTCGTCGGAGGGCCACGTCGGGGTGTACTTGTTCCCCTGCTGCGCGTTGGGGTCCTCCTCGGGCGGGAGCCGGACCTCCTCGACGTTCCACTGGAAGGGCACGTCGTACCAGTCGGCCACGTCGCGCTCGGTGCGCTGGAGCCACTGCGAGGTGGCGATGATCTTGTTGCCGATCGTCGTCGACCGCGCGGTCCGCCGTCCGGCGCCGCCGTGCTGGTCCTCGAACTCGATGCCGTACTCCTCGCAGAACTCCTCTTTGTCGTCCTCGCCGACCACGTCGCCGCGCGACAGGTCGAGCAGCTCGTACGCCTTCGCGTGCATGGTACAGACGTTCCCCTGGAGGCTGCGCGGGGAGATGTCGAGCCGCTCGGCGAGCCGCTCGCGGATCTCGGCGGCGGCAGCACGCGTGTACGAGACGACGAGCACGTCGCGAACGTCGGCGTCCCCGTCGTCGAGGATCCCCTCGACGCGGTCCAGGAGCGCTGTGGTCTTCCCGCTGCCCGGACCGCCGAACAGTCGCGTCACCGTGGGATCGGTCATTAGTTACTCCAGATTCCGGTTCTCCTTAAACGCCGTGGCTCTGGCCGTACCGGAGGGAACGACGGATCGGCCCCGAGCCATCGATCGGACCGCAGATACGATCGTCGACGGATCGCCGTCGGACTCTCGGCGCGCTCAGTTGCTTCGCGTCGCTCGCGCCTCGCGCACGTCGGCGCCGTCGCGGACGAGATCCTCGCAGTCGGGACAGACTCGGGGCCGATCGATCTCGTTCGGCGTGAAGACCCGAACGTAGTCGGTCGTGACGAACGAACCGCAGTTCTGGCAGGTCGGCATACTCGCCACTATCGATTGATACCACATAATACTGCCGCCAAACTCAGTCGAAAGAAAACCGCTAATCGCCCGTGCGACGCCGTCAGCGTCAGGTCGGACGCCAGTCGCAGACGTCACACTGTGCGGTTCCTTCGGGATGTAGCGCACCACACTCCGGACACTGAAGCTTGTTATAGGATCGCTCCCAGCGTACGATCTCTGTCTCGTGGCCGTGATCGGACAGGAACTCGTCGAACACGTCGTCGTCCGCGCTGGGTGCACTACTAGACATGCATGCTAGTGAATGCCACGCGAGTATAAATATCTTGTTGCGGCTCTATCAATCTGCGAAAACGGCCACGAATGATCGAGATTCACGGACAGAACTGTCGAACCTCGCGACGCGGCTTAGGCCGTCCCGTTCCAATCCGATCTGTCCGATCAGTCGGCCGCCGTCGGGGCGGTTCCCGAACCGGGGCCGGTGCGGTCGCCCCCGCCCGTCGCGTCTGCCTCGCCCTCGTCGTCGAGCAGCGTCTCGGCGTTCGCGATCACGAAGCCCGCGAAGCCGACCCGCAGGATGAAGTCGATGTACTCCAGGGTCACCGCCTGCGTGAACGCGTCGAAGACGCCGAACAGCTGGAGCATCGCCCACGTGATCAAGATCCCGAAGACGAACAACACGAGGTTCCGGGTCTTCCGGTAGAACAGCGCCCGCCGCGGGGACCGTCGCCGCGCGGCCGCCGCCACCGGGCCGAAGTAGAGCAGCGCGAGTAGCGCGTATCCGACGACGATGGCCGCGGTCGCCGCGAGTCCGACCGTTCCGTCGGCCACGTCGGCCACGTCGTAGGCGGTCCGCATGAGGAGGATCGTCGCGACGACGACCCCGATGTACCGGCGGCTCGCACCCGCGACAAACGCCGCGAACCCGAACAGGAGTGGGTAGGTCGCGTAGTCGCTGACCGTCTGTGGCAACACCAGTTCGCCCGTGCCCACCGGCACGGCGCCGACCCCCGCGCCGCGAGCGGCGACGAGCACCGAGGCGGCGGCGACCACCGCGACGAACGGGTAGCAGTACCGCCGCGCGGCGGGCCGCTTCAGCCGGACCGCCGCGAACAGCGCCACCGCCCAGCCGCCGTACAGGGTCGCGGAGACGAACCGCACCGTTGACGGCTCGATCATCGGTCCACCTCCCCACCGTCGGCGGCGGGAACCGCGGCGCGGTCGCCCGTCGGCTCGCCGCTCGCGGTCTGGGTCGAGCGGTCGGTCCGCGTGTCGAACTCGTCGAGGCGGCGTTCGAGCGTCCGGGTCCGGTCCGACAGCGACGCGGCCGTCTCGCGGACGGTCTCCATCGTCGCCGCGGTCTCGTCGGCGGTCTCCGCGAGGGACCGCGCCCGGTCGGCCGCGGCCTCCGCGGTCCCGTGGACCTCGTCGACGGTCGCCGCGATCGCCTCGACGCCCGTCGCGCCCTCGTCGGTCGCCTGCGCGATGTCCGCCATCGCGGCGTCGACGTCCTCGACGGTCCCGGTGAGCTCCTCGATCGCGTCGCCGGCGTCGCGGGCGGCCTCCGTGGTCTCGTCGAGCTCCGCCATCGTCTCGTCCATCTCCGCGGCCACCGCCGCCACGTCGCCGGTCACCGCGTCGATCGTCTCGTCGATCTCCTCGGTGGACGCCCGCGTCTCCTCCGCGAGCGACTTCACCTCGTCGGCGACGACCTCGAAGCCGTCGCCGTCGCCCCCGGCGCGGGAGGCCTCGATCGAGGCGTTCAGCGCGAGGATGTTCGTCTGCTCGGCGATGTCGGCGATCATGTCGGTGGTCTCGCCGACCCCGTCCATCCGGTCGTCGAGCCCGTCGATCAGCTCCTGCAGCTCGCCGAGCAGGTCGGCGATGGCGAGCACGGAGTCGACCGCCTCGGCGGCGTGTCGCTCGCCGGCCTCGCCGAGCTCGGCCGCGGCCGCGGCGTCGCCCGCCACGTCGTCGGTGGTGGAGGCGATCTCCTCGACCATCGCGGAGAAGTCGTCGGTCTCGTCGGACGCCTCCCGGAGCCGGGCCGTCTGGTCGTCGAGCGCGCCCGCCAGCTCCCGCATCTCCGTCGCGACCGTCTCGTTCATCTCCGCCACGTCGTCGGCGCGCTCGGCCATCCGCTCGCCCGTCGACTCCACGTCCTCGGCGAACGCGTGGAGGTCGTCGAGCGTCGCGGACAGGTCCGCGGCCATCTCGTTGTACGCGCCGGCGATCCGCGCGATCGCGTCCACGTCGGCGTCCTCGGGCAGCCGTCGGGTGAAGTCGCCGTCGGCCGCGTCCTCCATCGCCGAGCCGATCCCCTCGGCGTGGTCGAGGAGGTCGTCGGTGAGCGCCTCCGCCTCCTCGCGGGCCGCCTCCGCGTCGGCCTGCGCCCGTTCCGACTCCGCGACCGCGTCGCGCAGCGAGCGCCGCATCTCGTCGACGGCGCCGAACAGCCGCCCGATCTCGTCCGGTCGGTCGGAGTCGGCGCTCGCCTCGAAGTCGCCGTCGCGGACCGCCTCCGCGACCGCCGTGAGCCGCCGCAGGTCCACCCCGACGTTCCCGACGAGGACGATCCCCAAGAGCCCGAGATTGAGCGTGACCACGACCGCCGTGGCGCTCAGCGCCGCGAGCCCCGCCTCGCCCGTGCCGACGGCGGCGACGTGCGCGCCGAAGATCGCGACGAACGCCAGCGTGGTGCCCAACGCGAGCAACACGAGGACGCCCACTCGGCGCCCGTAGTGGTCCGTTATCGAGTCGAACATAGATCGTTACTCGAAGGAGGATATGTGGGTCATATAGGACTGATCGTCGAGTTATCGTGTGTGATAATCCGTTTGCGCCCCGCCGACGCTCCTTTCACCACCGGGCGTGTTGGGGCGGCCATGCCGACCGTCAGCGACACCTACATCGAGAACCGCCAGCGCGTCCAGCCGACCCACACGAACAACTACGAGTCGGCCCACGGGGGCAACGTCGTCAAGTGGATGGACGAAATCGGCGCGATGTCGGCGATGCGCGCCGCCGGCGAGACGTGCGTCACGGCCAAGATCAACGGGCTCGACTTCAAGCGACCGGTACCGCAGGGCGACACCTGTATCGTCGAGTCGTACGTGTACGCGGTCGGGCGAACGAGCCTCCGAACGCGGATCCGGGCGTTCCGCGAGTCTCCCCGGACCGGCGAGCGCGAGCTGACGACGGAGTCGTACTTCGTGTTCGTCGCCGTCGACGCCGACGGAAGTCCGACGGCGGTGCCGGAGCTGACGGTCGAGGGTGACCGCTGCCGAGAGCTGCGCGACGCCGCGCTCGCCGCGGAGCCGGAAGAAGACCGGTGACGACGGGGCGGACGAGAGCCCGCGACCCGGTCCGCCTCGGCATCGCTTAAGGCGCCGAGCCGGTCGCCGCTACCCAAGTCCCACGCGCGCCGCATCTCGTTGAGGTCCCTACCCAAGTCCCACGCGCGCCGCATCTCGTTGAGGTCCCTGGACGACGTTTCGGTGGGAACGGCTCGGCTTCTCGGACGGACGGCGAGCCGTGACCGGTACCTACCGGACGAATGACCGGTCGGAAAATGATCGGTCGTTGATGGATCCGTTCGGACAATCCCCCAGTCGTAGAGCGAGTTGTTCACGGAGGCGACTGCACCGTGCACCCGGTCGCTTCCGGACACGTCGTTGTCCGGAAACTTACCTTTTATAATCAATGAACGTGATGTACCTCCGTCGCATGTGGATGGTAACTTGTCACATGAGTCGTCGGTGGAATCGAGCGAACGAGAGTAACGGTGGAGGGGACCTATGACGACCGGAATCGACGTCGCCGTGGCCGCGATTCCGCTGCTTCTCGCCGGGGTTCTCCTCGTCGGGTTCCTGTGGCCGGCGACGCGCGCGATGCCCATCGCGTGGGTCGCAGCCATGGTGATCGGGTACGCGGCGTGGAACATGCCGGTGAACTGGCTGGCGGCGGCGTCGGCGAGAGGGTTCATGACCGCGATCGAGATCCTCTGGATCGTCTTCGGTGCGCTCGTGCTGTTGTACACCCTGATGGAGGCCGGTGCGTTCGACCGGATAAATCAGGGATTCGCGACGGTCAGCGACGACCGACGCGTGCAGATCGTCCTGATCGCCTTCTTCATGGCGACGTTCATCGAGGGCGCCGCCGGGTTCGGGACGCCCGCTGCGGTCGTCGCGCCGCTGCTCTTGGGGCTCGGCTTCCCGGCGCTCGCGGCGGTCGTCGCCGGGATCATCGGCCACATCATCGCGGTCACGTACGGCGCGGTGGGGACGCCGATCGTGGTCGGGATCCAGAATCCGATGGAGAGCGTCGAGTTCACCCGCACCGCTATCCAGGACGGCGGCATGACCGTCCAGGAGTTCTCCGTCAACGTGGCGGCGTGGGCGGCGACGTATCACGCGTTGGTGGGATTCGTGATGCCGCTGTTCGCGGTCGGCATGGTCGTCTACTTCTTCGGCGACCCGGACGACCGCTCGCTGGCGCCGGCCTGGGAGGTCGCGCCGCTCTGTCTGGCGTCGGGGATCGCCTTCGCGGTCCCGTACTGGATCTCGGCGTGGTTCCTCACGGCCGAGTTCCCGTCGCTCATCGGGTCGATGGTCGGCGGCGCGATCATCCTGAGCATCCTGCGCGCGGGCTACCTCCTGCCGGACGACGAGTGGGAGTTCCCGGAGCGGGAGAAGTGGGCAGACCACTGGGTCGGATCGATCGAGCCGGGGCAGTCGAACGGCTCGAACGGTGAGGGCCCCGAGAGCCGCGGCGGCGTCTCGCCCGAGGCGAAGGCGGCCGACCTCAGCGGCGGCGAGGACATGTCGCTGCTGAAGGCGTGGTCGCCGTACGTCCTGCTCGTGGTTCTGCTGGTCGTGACGCGCGCGGTCGGACCGATCTCGAACTTCATCAACCAGAGCATCTTCATCGTCAGTTGGAACGGGATCCTCGGAACCACTCTCGACGGCGCCGTCGCGTGGATGAACGTGCCGGGGTTCTGGCTGCTCGTGAGCGCCGTGCTCGCGATCCCGATCTTCAGCATGTCCGGCGAGGAGATCGGTGACGCGTGGAAGGAGGCCGGCCGAAAGATCGTCTCGCCGTTCATCGCGCTGGTGTTCGTCATCGCCATGGTGCAGGTGATGCTCCAGTCCGGCGCGCATCCCGGCGCGCCGGAAGTGGGGAGCATGATCGTCCTGCTCGCGCAGACGACCGCTGACATCCTCGGCGTCGCCTATCCGGCCTTCGCGTCGCTGATCGGCGCGCTGGGCGCGGCGATGGCCGGATCGAACACCGTCTCGAACATCACCTTCGGCGCGTTCCAGTTCGAGGCGGCGACGCAGCTCGGGCTTCCGCGAACGATCATCGTCGGCGCGCAGGCCGTCGGCGGCGCCATCGGGAACCTCGTCGCGATCCACAACCTCGTCGCCGCGCTGGCGACGGTCGGCCTCCTCGGACAGGAGGGGCGGGTGATGCGGCTGAACCTGATCCCGCTGCTGTACTACGCGACGGGCGTCGGCCTGCTGTGTCTGCTGTTCAGTTACGTGTTGTTCCCCGGCGTGTTCTGAGCGCGGGACCGCCACGGCGGTGCGGCTTTTTATCGACGCCGACGCCAACGCCGGCGCTCAAGGACGCGAAAAAGTCGATGTGCCGGGAAGACGAGTCGGTGTGCCGGGAAAACGAGCCGAGCGCGGACCGCCCGTTTAGAGGATGCCGGCGGCTTCGGCGGTTTCGACGATGTCTTGGGCCATTTTGTTGGTGGCTTCGTCGACCATTTGGCCGTCGACGCTGACGGCGCCTTTGCCTTCGTCCATGGCTTCGGCGTAGGCGTCGACGATGCGCTTGGCGCGCTCGGCGACCTCGGGGTCTGGCGCGAACACTTCGTTGCCGATCTCGATCTGCGACGGGTGGATCGCCCACTTGCCGTCACAACCGATCATGTTGGCGTTCTCGGCGGATTCGCGGAACCCTTCGGGGTCTTCGATGTCGGCGTAGGGCCCGTCGAGACACGGCAGGCCGGCGGATTTCGCGGCGGAGTTACACTCGGAGAGGGCGTGGTGCCAGTAGTGGCCGGGATACTCGGGGAACTGGCCGATGTCGAGGCCGGGCGTCCCCATCGCGGCCGAGTAGTCGCCCGGGCCGAAGATGATCGACGAGAGCCGGTCGGAAGCGTGCGCGATCTCGTGGACGTTGTGGATCCCCTCGCCGTCCTCGATCTGCGGTTCGAGCCCGATCCCGCCGACCTCGAGGTCGTTGTTCTCCTCGACCTGCGCGAGCAGGTTCTCGACCGTGTGCACGTCGCTGGCGGACTTCACCTTCGGAACGATGATGTCGTCGATGTACTCGCCCGCCTCGCCCACCACCGTGATCAGGTCGTCGTACCACCACTTGGTGTCGATCCCGTTCATCCGGAAGCTCAGGACCTTATCGCTCCAGTCCTCCTCGCGAGCCGCCTCGATCAGCGGCGCGCGCGCGTCCGGCTTCGCGCTGGGCGCCACCGAGTCCTCCAAGTCGAGAAACACCTCGTCGGCGTCGCTGTCGGCCGCCGAGTGCATCATCTTCTCGTCGCTCGCGGGCGTTGCAAGCTGCGTCCGGCGAAGGGTAACGTCCGTCATATAGCGAGTCTATCACGCTCGTCCATGAAAATAAAGATACCTCACGCGGGGGTATTTTCTCTGAAGCGGAACCGGGTGAAGACCCGGTGAGGGCCGCTCTGCGAGACCTCTCTCCCGATCGAACCGGAGTCACTCACCGCGAGTCGACCGCGAGAAATCGTCGGGGTTCGGGGCGGAACCGGCCCCGACCGCGTCAGTCGTCCGCCGGGGAACGCGGTTCGGCCGGGGGGTCGCGCTCCTCGGGCTCGCCCGCCGGATCGTCGACGGCCTCGGCGTCGGAGATCTCGTCGGGCCGTGCGTCCGCCTCCTCGGATCGGTGACGCTCTCGGAGCTCCTCGATCGAGCGCGCCTCGGAGTAGTGATGACACATGACCACTATTACCAATGACTTCCGGCAGATAAGGATTACGCCGAGAGCGGAGGGAAGCGGCCGAGACGGGCGTTTCTACGGCTTGACGAGCACCTTGATCGCTTCGCGCTCGTCCATCATGCGGTATCCCTCGGCGACCTCGTCGAGGCCGACGGTCTCGGTGAAGATCGGCGCCGGGTCGAGGGTGCCCTGAAGCACGTCGGCCATCAGCTCCTCGGCGTAGGCGCGCACCGGGGCGACGCCGCCCGCGAGCGTCACGTTGTCGCCGAACAGCCCGAACACGTCGAGTCCCTCGTCCTCGACCCCGTGGGGGACGCCGACGTAGCCGACGGTGCCGCCGGGGCGCACGACGTCGATCGCGGTGTTCATCGCGCTCGCGGCGCCGACGCACTCCATCACGTGGTTCGGTCCGCCGTGGGTGAGCTCGCGGACCCGCTCGACGGCGGCCTCGCCGCGCTCCGAGACGGTCTCCGTTGCGCCGAACTCCTCGGCGATCGCGAGCCGGTCCTCGTGGTGACCCACCGCGACGATCCGTTCGGCGCCGAGCCGGCGGGCCGCGAGCACGCCGCAGAGCCCGACCGCGCCGTCGCCGATCACCGCGACCGTCGACCCCGTCTCGACGCCCGCGCTGACGGCCGCGTGGTGGCCGGTTCCCATCACGTCCGTCAGCGGAAGCAGCGACCGGAGCGTGTCCTCGTCGTCCGCGAACCGGTCGGGAACCCGAACCAGCGTCCCGTCGGCGTGGGTCGACCGGACGTACTCGCCCTGACCGCCGCCGTTGTCGCCGCCCCACGAGTCGCCGTTCACGCAGGAGGTGTGGAGCCCCTTGCGGCAGAACTCGCACTCGCCGCAGGAGATGGCGAAGGGGGCGAGCACGCGGTCGCCGGGGGCGACAGAGGTGACCGCGTCGCCGACCGCCTCGACGATCCCCATCGGCTCGTGGCCGACCGGGGAGCCCTCGTCGCGGTCGCTGTCGCCGCGGTAGAACCACAGGTCGGAGCCGCAGACCGCGGTGTGAGTCACCCGGACGATCGCGTCGGTCGGAGCCTCGATCTCGGGACGGGGTCGCTCCTCGACGTCGATGTCGCCGGGGCCGTTGAAAATGGCTGCGCGCATGGGACCCGCTACCGGTGCGCGTCACAAAAGGTCGGCGTCGCTCCCGCGGGTGAGGCCAAATCCCACACCTACGTGCTTTGGCCGTCCTCCTTTTTCGATCCGAACGCAGCGCTTCGACCGTGAGTGATTCTACTGACGAGCCGGGGGCACGGTCGGAGTCTTCGGCGCGGGATGGCGACGCGAGCGGGGAGAACGAGTCGGGGCTCGGTCGCCGCGAGTTCGCGATCAGCGGCGGGGCCGTCGGCGTTCTCGCTCTCGGCGGCGCGGGTGCGTACCTGTCGATGGGTTCCGGATCGGGGGGAGCGGAGTCGCCGTTCCTCCTCCAGCAGGGCTATCTCCGGTACGAGGTCGATCCGATCTCGAAAGGCGAGATGAACGTCGAGCAGTTCTACGACTACACGGACACCTCCGCGAGCCCGGAGGGGGACATCGTTCAGACGGACGCCGCCTCGCGGATGTTCATCTACGACGGGCCGGTGAATTCCTCGCTGGTCTTCCTGCACGGGTCTACCGACGTTGATCACGGGGGAACGGCGGCCTTCTCGTTCTCGGGATTGAGCCGCGATCAGGGCGAGTGGGCGGTGCGCGACGACCCGATGAGCGTGAGCGACGACTTCGAGAAGTGGGACGGCGGCAACGCGAAGGTGAAGTGGGAGTGGGGCACGAACACGAGTGACGGCGGCGCGTTCTGGGGCGGGCTGGACCGCGAGGACTTCACGATCAGCGTGACCCCGAAAACTCTGCGAGGCGTCGACGCCTGGACGTTCGTCTCGGGCGAGTTGGGGAGCCTGATCCGACACGACCTGTTTCGGGAGAAGCCGGTGAAGATCAAGCCGACGAAGGGGAAGACGGTGAAGAAGGCGAACCTCGACATCATGCCGGACTCCGAGGTGGCCGAGTTCGACCCCTACTCGAACGAGTCGCTGACCGTGGCGGTGAAACGGCCACCGTCCGGCGTCGACGAGAGCGAGTGGGTCGCCCCCGACGAGCTCGACCCGGGGAACTACGCGGTGAACTTCGGTTCGAAGCGGTATCTCGCGGGACAGAACGCCGCTCAGCCCCAGTCGTATGCGATGGAGGGGGACTCGCTCCGCCTGCAGTACAAGGCGAAGGCGGCGAACTTCTCGCTCGATTCGGCGTACGGGTACCTCGTCTCGAAGGCGGGCGAGAAGACGTACGTGCGGGGCCGCGACGTCGTCAAACCGGGCGGGTTCGAGAACGCCGACAGAGAGGAGCCGCAGTTGGTCGTCTCGAACCTCCACGTCGACCCCGAGGGCGACGACAGGGAGAACCTCACCGAGGAGTACGTCGAGTTCCGAAACGACGGCGACGAGGAACTCGACCTCTCGGAGCACACCGTTCGCGACGAGACGGGCTGGGAGTTCCACCTGCCGAGCGAGTTCGTCCTGCAGGCGGGCGACGCGTTCCGCCTCCACACCGGGGCGGGCGAGTGGACCGAGACGGACCTCTACTGGGACGCGGGACAGCCGGTGTGGAACAACGACGGCGACACGGTCATCGTGCTGGACGAGAACGCGAACGAGGTCCTCGCGTACGACTACCCGCGAGAGTGACGGGAGAGCCGTCAGATCCCGCCGCCGGCCATCGCGAACAGCGCGACGGCGATGACCGCGAACAGCCCGCCCACGCCCAGCTTGATCGTCTCGGTGTTCAGCGCCGTCGAGACGTACGGCGCGATCTGGCCGCCGAGGGTGGTCGCCGGAACGGTCCAGACGACCATGTTCCACGGCGTCGTCGCCAGGTCCATCGTGTGGCCGCCGACTAGCCCACCGCCGAACACGTGCACGACGGACGCCAGCACGGCGGTGGTCGCGACGACGATGTGGTTGGTTCCGATCGCCACGCGGACCGGGACCTGCGTGCGGAGCATCGAGATGATCCCGAGTTCACCGATACCGAAGCCGGCGAGCCCCTGGAACACGCCGCCGACGCTGTAGTTGGCGAACCGTTCGAGGTAGCCGCCGCGCGAGTAGACGTAGTCGTCGCCGTCGCGGTCGACCCGAGTGACCGTGCCGGACTCGTCGGTGTCGACGCCCGCGGGACCGAGCTTGTTCGCGTCGTCCGGGAGGTCTCGGGGCGACCCGCCGTCCGCGGCGACTTCCTCACCGTCCCCGCTTCCCGTCGGCTCCCCGTGTCCCAGATCGGCTCGGAAGAGCAGATACGACGCCGCGATCAGGGCGATCCCCAACAGCGCGTGAAAGAGCGGTTCGGGGATGACGAAGGAGAGGAGCGCGCCGCCGACGACGAAGGGGACGCCGCCGAGCACGAGCGACAGCGAGAGCCGCCGATCCACGAGCCCGTACTGGATGAACGCGAGCGACGAGCTCGACAGCCCGAACGACTCGCTGATGAGCCCGATCTTCACCAGCGTCGTCGGTTCCAGCGGGTACGCGACGAGCGGGAAGACGAAGATGAGGAACGGGACGAACAGCGCCGACCCGCTGATCCCGACGGTGTTGACGATGGTCGCGCCGATGCCGAACGCGACGAACAGCCACCAGTACTCGGTCCAGTAGCCGGCGCCGGCGTCGGCCGGCGTCGGCGCGAAGCTGTACACCCCCGCGACGAACAGGAGGGGGGCGAGGAACACGAAGACGTGCTGATACCGGAGAATGGTACGCTGCACGCTGCTCGACAGTGAAGCGCTCATTGAGTCGTGAAACGCGAGTTGCAGAGAGCGTCATAAATCGGTTTTCATACGTGAAAATTCGATCGAACTATAATTAACGTCTCTCGCGCTCGGGAGGCGGGTCGACAGCGCCAAATCAGACCGTTAGAACGAACGTTTTCGAATGCTGAAATTACGACGTTCTGACAGAAAAGAACCCTTAAACCGGGTCGCCGACCACCCGCCGATCGAACGATGACGCGGAGACTCGACGCCGACGCCGCGACGAACCGAGCGACGCGGGGAGCCGGGCCGTGAGCGACGGGCCGACTCTCCGAATCGTCGACGACGCGGACGACGACTCGGGCGGTGCGGTCCCAGCGCCGGTGCCGCCGGACGACCCCGAGGCGTGGTACGCGCCCGCGGTTCGCGCGCAGTACGAATCGGAGCCGGGGGTCGTCGCGACCGTCCGCGAGCGCGACGGCGGCCGGTTCGGCTACGACGTTCGCGAGCCCCCGTTGTCGGCGGCCGACGAGAGTGCGCTCGACCGCGTCCGCGACCACTTCTCGGGGGTTCGCCACCGCCGACCCCTCACGCGGGTCGGCGTGAACGAGCGCGCCGAGGCGGGGTTCGAGCCGAAGTACGAGCGCGCGCTCGACCGGCTGCTCGACGCCAGCGCGGCGGCGCGCCGCCGGATCGACTACCACGCGCTTCGGGATCTGCGGCTCCTCGGCGACGTGACGCCGCTCGCCTTAGACGACCGGATCGAGGTGGCCGACGTGGGCGACGAGCGCGAGCTGGTCGTCCACACCGAGACGTTCGCGCCCTTAGAGACCGGTATCGACGCCGACGCCGAGTACGTCGAGCGCGTCGCCGCCGAGCGGCTCGCCCGGTACGCGGTCGGCTTCGCCGGGCTCTCGGTCGAGGTGGTCGTCGCCCGCGAGCGACTGCTCGGCTCCGACGCGTTCGAGACGAAGTACGCCGTCCGCGAGCCCGACCTCCTCCCCGGCGACGAGGCACTGATCGAGGAGTGCAAACAGCGCATCTGGGAGACGACCGTCAACGGCGTCGTCGACGACCGCGAGGCCTTCGTCGCCGAGCACGCCCGCCGGTTCCTCTCGCGGCGACTCACCGCGCGCAACACCCGCGCGTGGCTCGGCGCGGCGGCTCACCGCGCCCGGTCCGCGCTGGCCGACCGCGGGCTCGCGGTCCCGCCGGTCGACTCCCGGTACGCCCACGACCGGCTCGACGACCTCGCGTACTACGTGCTCCGCGACTTCGTCGGGGAGGGGATCCTCACGGTCCCGATCCGCGACCCGAATTTGGAGGACGTGGAGGCGAACCGCGTCGGCGAGCGCGTGAAGGTGGTTCCGCGCGCCTCGATCCTGGAGGGGGGCGGGGAGGGTGGCGTCGGGGGCGCCGGGGGCCCCGCGGAGGCGGGGCGACGCGTCCCGACCAACCTCGCGTTCGACGACGAGACCGCGTTCGTCAACGTCGTCACCGGGCTGGCCGCCCGCGACGGCACCGAGCTCAACGCGTCGACGCCGTCGGCGAAGGTGAACCTCGACGTCGACGGCGTCGACGAGACGATCCGGTGTGCGGTGGCGCTCCCCGTCATCTCGGAGGGCGGCCCGCACGTCTCGATCCGCAAACAGAGCGCGGACGCCCTGACGCCCGTCGATCTGGTCGATCGGGGGACGCTCTCTCCTGATCTGGTCACGCTTTTGTGGCTCCTGTACGAGCACCGGGGGACTGTCCTCTTCGCCGGGCCGACCGGGGTGGGGAAGACGACCCTGCTAAATGCTCACACGCCTTTCATCCCGTTCGACGACCGCCCGGTGTCGATTGACGAGGGGTCCCGCGAGGTCCGGCTTCCGCACGAGACCGGGGTGTCGCTCACGACGCGCGATCACGAGGACGCGTACAAGGCCGTGAGCATGTCGGAGCTGATGGCCGAAGCGAACTACCTCAACCCCGACGTGGAGGTGATCGCCGAGATCAACACCCCCGCGAGCTTCGAGACGTTCGCGGAGACGCTGAACACGGGCCACGGCGTGATCGGCACCACTCACGCCGAGGACGTGGAGGCGCTCGTCAACCGCGTGATCGAGCGGGGGCTCCCCGCCTACCTCCTCCGCGAGGTCGACCTCGTCGTCTTCCCGCGGCAGGTCGACGGCGAGCGCTACGTCTCGCGGGCGGTCGAACTGCTCTCCGAGGCGGAGTACGAGACGCTCGACCCCGAGGCGACGCGCAGCCCGACGGGGAACCCCAAACACGGCGGCGCCGGCGTCGTCGACAAGGGGACCGAGAACGTGTACTACAACACGGTCGCGTGGCGCGACGCCGACGGCGGGTTCCGGTTCCCGGGCGCGCCCGAGAGTGGGGCGTTGACCGCGTCGACCGCGCCCGGTAACGGGCGTCGCCTCCACGCGCTCGCTCGCATCGCCGACCACACCGACCGCGACGTCGGCGCCGTCGAGTCCGAGTTCGCGTCCAAGCGCCGGTACGTCGAGTACCTCGTCCGCGAGGGGGTCGACGACTTCGACGCGCTGTTCGAGTTCCTCGCCGACCTCCGGACCGACGAGGCGGCGACCGTTGAGCGCGCCGCTCGAACCGCGGGCGGGGAGGGGCGGTCGTGAGCGAGACCTCACAGAGCGGACCCGACGCCGCGGGCGGCCGTCGCGCCCTCGACGCGGCCGAGAGCGACGGGTACACTCGGGCCGGCGGCTCCTCGGTGGTCGACCGCGTGCTGTACGCCCTGTTCGCGCGCCA
>JGI12449J12846_1000145_pt1 | contig 23284 bp, 30 predicted proteins | sample 23E2SouthBayCA_FD_12846 | JGI IMG/M metagenome (IMG submission 12846) | reverse complement strand
CGGATCGTCGACGCGGACGACCCCGTCGTCGGCTCGCTCGCCCCCGAGACGCGCGTGTGGGCGAGCCACGCCGACGAGGTGACCGAACTGCCTCCCGGATTCACCCACACCGCGACGAGCGACGTCTGCGACATCGAGGCGATGAGCGACGCGGACCGCGACCACTACGGCGTCCAGTGGCACCCGGAGGTGGCCCACACCGAACAGGGCGAGGAACTGTTCGCGAACTTCATCGAGCGCTGTCGGTGACGACCACACCCGTACGTCGGCACCGGTGAGCGGGGACACCGACGCGACGATGGAAGGGATTTACCACGCCCCGTCCCGTCCGGCCCAGCGATGACAGCGACCCAGTCCGACCTGGCGGGCCTCTCGCGGTACATCTTCACCGCGCCCAGCTGGTACGCCAGCCTCGGCTTCGCGCTCGCCATCGCGGCGCTGGCCGGCATCGCCGCCTTCGACTCCGGCACGGGGTCGCCCACCTGGCGCAACCTGCTCATCCTCGGACGGGACGCCTGGCAGGGTATCTTCTTCATCGGGCTACCGACAGTCATCGCCTCCGTCGGGACGACCGGTGTCGACCGCCTAGTCGGGGGGAAGCTCACCCCGAACCGGTCGTCGCTGCTGGCGCTGCTCTGTGAACTCATCCTCGTCGCCATCGTCATCGGTGCGGGCATCGTCGCCCTGCTCACGCCGCTCGGCCAGACGTTCGTCTACGACGCGCTGGTCGTCGCGCTCGCCTCCATTTTCGCCTTCCGCCTGCTGGTCGTCATGGCCGTCTCGCAGTCGTCGCTGCTCATCGCCGCGGTGCCCGCCAGCCTCCAGACCGTCGTCGCCGCGATCTTCCTGTTCGTCTACAGCGGCACCGTCCGGTTTCTGGAACTCGGGGGGCCGCTCCTCGACGCCTACCTGATGCCGTATCTCTCGCGAGCCTCCGAGGCGCCGCCCGAACTCTGGGTGATCGGCCCCAACCACTTCCAGCTGCTCGCGGTCACCTGTGTCGTCTACGCCGCGGCCGTCTACACCTTCATCCGGGTGATCGATCGGCCCTGGCAGCGGAGCCTGGGCGTCTCCGTCCTCGATTTCATCCGTGGCTTCGTCGGCCACGTCGCCGAAGGCTCCCGCGAACTCGAGGACTTCTTCGAGAAACTCGGCGAGGAAGCGGTCGTCCCCGTGACGGTGCTCGCCTTCCGCCGTCGCGACGGCACCGAGAAGGCGCAGTTCGTCCTGCCGATGATCCACCCCGGGCCGATGGGCGAGATTGGCGGGGGGAACTTCCCGGTCCGCGTCGCGAAACACACCGACGGCCTCGTCTTTCCACCCCACGCCACCGCCGGACACGACTTCAACCTCGTCACCGAGCGCGAGGTGGACTCGATCATCGACGCCATCGGCGCGGCGGAGGAGAACCTCACGTACACGCGGGAGGCGACGCGGAGCGTCCGTACGCGGTCGGGCGAGGCGTCGATACTCGGGCAGGCCTTCGGTGACGACGCGCTCCTCGTCTCCACGTTCGCCCCTGGATTCGCGGACGACGTGGAGTACGGTGTCGGCCTCTCCGCGGCCGCCGAGGCCCGGACCGCCGGCCTCGACGACGTGCTCCTCGTCGACGCCCACAACTCCAACAACGGCCTGCAGGGTGAGGACCTCGGCCACGTCACCCCCGGGAGCCAGCGTGCGTTCGACATGCTCACCGCCGCGAACCAGGCCGGTGAGCGGTTGCGCGAAGCACCGACCGGCCCGGTCCGACTGGGCGTCGCCTGGGACCGCACCGACTGGGACCCACTCGACGGGGTCGGACCCCTCGGAATCCGGGTGGCGGTCGTCGAGGTCGGCAACCAGCACACCGCGTACGTCCTCGTCGACGGCAACAACATGGTTCCCGGACTCCGGGGACGGGTCGTCGACGCGGTGACCGCTCGCGGACCGATAGACGCCGCCGAGGTGATGACGACCGACACGCACATCGTCAACACGGTCGAGGCGGACAACCAGATCGGGTCGGCCATCGACCACGGCGAGTTCGTGGCGACGATCGAACGACTGGTGACGGCGGCGGTCGACGACCTCGAACCGGTCGAGGCGGGACTGGCCACCGAGCGCGCGACGGTGACGGTGTTCGGCAACGACCGCACGGAGACGCTCGCCAGCCACGCCAACGCCGTCGTCTCGATGGGGGGTGCCCTCGCCGCCGTCATCATCCTCGTCGCGGTGGCGGTCAGCGTTCTGATCTTCTTCCTGACGTAACCCGACCCGACCCGACCCGGCCGGATCCGACGAGGGTGTGCGGGGCCCGCTCGGCGGGGGCCGCGAGACGCGATAGCGGTCCGCGACGGCGACGTCCGGGACGACCGACCCCGTCCCCGAAAACAAAAATATCCGGGTGACCTACCCCCGGTCGTGCTCCTCGTGCTCTGTGTCGACCTCGACGACGACCTCGGCCGCAAGACCGGCATCGAGACACCGGTCGTCGGTAGGGAGGCCGTCCGGGACGCCGCCGTCGCCCTCGCCACGGCGGACCCCGAGGACTCCGACGTGAACGTGATGTTTCAGGGGCTGCACGTCCTCGAGGACCTCCGCGAGAGCGAGTCCGAGGAGGTCGAGGTCGCCGCGGTCACCGGCCTCCAGGGCAGCGAGGTGCGGGCGACGCGGGCGGTCGGCGAGGAGGTGGATACGGTGCTCGCGGGACTCTCGACCGGCGAAGCCGTCCGCGCGATCGTCATCACCGACGGCGCACAGGACGAGTCGGTGCTCCCCGTGATCCGGTCGCGGGTGCCCATCGACAGCGTCCGCCGGGTGGTCGTCCGGCAGGCACAGAACCTGGAGTCGATGTACTACACGGTAAAGCAGGTGCTCGCGGACCCCGAGACTCGTGGCACCCTGCTGGTGCCACTCGGTATCCTCCTGCTCATCTACCCGTTCGTCACCATCGCCACCTTCTTCGACGTTCCCGGGGCGGCCGTCCTCGGCCTCATCTCCGCGCTGCTGGGGCTCTACACGCTGTTCCGGGGGCTGGGCCTCGAATCGACGGTCGACGAGGTCGCCGACCGCGCCCGAAATCTCCTCTACGCCGGCCGGGTGACGATCATCACGTACGTCGTCGCCGCGGCGTTGCTGGTCGTCGGCGGCGCCGAGGGGGTCCAGACGCTCCGGACCGTCGAGGCAAACGTTGCGGGCTCACCCTCCGCCGTGACGGTGCTCGCGGCGCTGGTCAACGGCGCGATCAGGTGGTTCGCCGCCGCCGGCATCACCAGCAGTCTCGGCCAGGTGACCGACGAGTGTCTGTCCGATCGGTTCAAGTGGCGCTACCTGAACGCGCCCTTCTACGTCGTCGCCATCGCCATCGTCCTCTATGCCGTCTCGGGGTTCCTGCTCCCGCCCGTTCCCGGCGTCACCGCGCTCACCCTCACCGACCTCGCGGTGGCGCTCACCGCCGGGACCCTGCTGGGCGTCCTGAGCACGCTCACCTTCGCGCTGGCGGAGGCGCGGTACCCGACGGGCGTCGATCCGACCTGACCCGTAGCTCGGCGAGTCGGCCACGGGATCAGCGCTCGCGCACGACGACGAACTCCGCGAGATCCTGCAGATAGTCGACGGCGTCGACGTCCTCGGTCTCGGCGGCCGACAGCGCCGCGAGCGCGCGGTCCGACTCGCGCTGGGCGCGGTCGTTCGCCGCCTCGGGCGAGAGGTCCGTCACCTGCACCAGCGAGGGACGGTCCATCTCGGCGTCCTGTCCCGTCGGCTTGCCGAGGTCCGCCGCGTCCGCGGTGGTGTCCAACACGTCGTCACGGATCTGGAAGGCGACGCCGACGCGTTCGGCGTAGTCGCCGAGCGACTCGACGGTGAAGGCGTCGGCCCCCCCTGCGACGGCGCCGAGTTCCGCCGCGGCCCGGAAGAGGACGCCCGTCTTCCGTCTGGCGAGCTCCATGTACTCCGCCTCGTTCGCGGGGCGGGCGACCAGCTCCGTCGCTTCGCCCTCGCCGAGTTCGACCATCGCCTCCGCGACGATGCGCATGGCGCGTTCGTTCCCCGAGAACAGCGAGAAGGCCTCGCCGAGCAGGCCGTCGCTGGCGACGATCGCCGGGCCGTGTCCGAACGCCTCCCACGCGCTCGGCGTCCCCCGGCGGACCGACGAGCGGTCGATGATGTCGTCGATCACCAGCGACGCGTTGTGGACGAGTTCGATCCCGACGGCGAAGTCGACGGCGTCGGTCGGCGTGCCGCCGACCGCCTCGCAGGTGAGCACCGTCACGGCCGGTCGGACCCGCTTCCCGCCCGAGAGCGCGACGTGATCGAGTTGCGCCGCGAGCTCCGGCGGCTCGACCGCCTCGACGATCGACTCCAACCGGTCGTTCACCAGCCCGACGCGGCGATCCAGGTACTCCATCGTCCGGTCAAAGGACGGGCGCGGCAAGTACGTGACGCTATTCGAACCGTTCGATCAGTTCGGGGACGACCTCGAACAGGTCGCCGACGACGCCGTAGTCCGCGATGTCGAAGATCGGCGCGTCGGGATCCGTGTTGATCGCGATGATCGTGTCGGCGCCTTTCATCCCCGCGACGTGCTGGACCGCTCCGGAGATGCCGATGGCGAGATAGACCGTCGGCGTCACGACCTTCCCCGACTGGCCGACCTGCCGGTTTTTCGGCAGCCAGCCGTTGTCGACGATGGGCCGCGACGCCGCAACCGTCGCGTCAAGCGCCGCGGCCAGTTCCTCGATCAGTTCGAGGTTCTCCTCCTCCTCGATGCCGCGGCCGGCCGAGACGATGAACTCGGCCTCGCCGATGTCCACGTCACCGGCGCCGACCTCCTCGAAGCCCCGGACCGTCGACCGAATCGACGACTCGTCGACGTCGACCGCGAACGGTTCGACGGCGGCGTCACCGACGCCGTCGGCGGCCGCCCACTCGCCCTCGCGGATCGTGAGCGCGACCGGCTCGTCGGTCACCTCGACGGTCGTCTCGACCTTCGAGCCGTACATCTCGCGGGTGACTGTCAGGTCGTCGTCGTAGTCGAGAGCGACGGCGTCGGTGGCGAGCGGTACGGAGAGTCGGGTTGCGACCGCCGGAGCGTAGTCCAGCCCGTTGACGCTGTTCGGCATCACGACGGCATCGGGATCGATGGCGTCGGCGAGGGCCGTCACCGCAGCGGCGGTCACGTCGTGGTTGAACTCTTCGCCCTCGGCGACGGTGTGGACGGCGTCGACCCCCTCGCAGTCGAGCCTGTCGGCGAATCGCTCGACGTCGCCGCCGACGACGGCGGCGTGGAGCTCCCCGTCCATCGCGTCGGCGAGCTCCCGGCCCGCGGTCAGGAGCTCGTAGCTCACCGACCGAAGCTCGCCTCGGCGGTGGTCGGCGACGGCAAGCACGTCGCTCATTCCGCGCCCACCCCCGCGTCCCGCAGGACTGTCTCGAGTTCGGCGGCCGTCTCCCCGGCGCTTCCCTCGAACAGCGTGGCGGCCGACTCGCTCTCGGGTTTCGCCATCCCGGAGAGCGTCAGATCGTCGTCGACGACAGCCGGATCGAGACCGAGGTCGGCGAGCGAGTGGACGGTGAGTTCCTTGCGCTGTGCCTGTCGGATCCCCCGCAGGCTGGCGTAGCGCGGCTCGTTGATACCGGTCTGGATCGTCAACACCGCGGGAAGGGAGACGGTCGTCAGTTCCTCGACGCCGCCTTCGAGTTCGCGGCGAACGGCGGCCTCGCCCTCACCGGCGTCGAGGTCGAAGTCGTTCACCACGGCGGCCCACCCCATATCGAGCAGGTCGGCGAGTGCGACGCCAGTCGCGCCGAAGCCGTCGTCGGCGGCCTGGACCCCCGAGAGCACGAGGTCTGGGTCCTCTCGCTCGGCGACGGCCGCGAGCAGCCGCGCGGTCGTCGTCGGGTCGAGCAGATCCGCGTCCGCGAGCGCGTCGTCCCAGACGCGAACCGCGCGGTCGACGCCTTTCGCCAGCGCCATGCGGATCGTCTCCTCGCTTCGCTCGGGGCCGACGGTGACGGCGACCACTTCCACGTCGTCTTCGCGATCCTCCGCGATCCGGACCGCGGCCTCGACGGCGTAGTCGTCCCACTCGTTGAGATCGTACTCGAGGTACGTCTCGGGGATCGCGAGTCCCTCGATTTCGAAGTCGTCGGCGACGTCGGTGACCTCCTTGACGGTCACGAGAACCTTCATGTGAAGGATCTTCCGGTGCGGGGGGTAAACGTTTTGCGAAGCCCGTTACGGTTCCTCGTCGGGGAGCGAGATGAGGTTCTCGCGGCCGAGCCGGAGTTTTTCCACGCGCCCGTCCTCGGCCATCGTCGAGAGCAACTGGGAGACCTTGGCGTCGGACCAGCCGGTCTCCTTGACGATCCGCGCCTGCTTCATCCGCCCCCCGTTCCGGACGAGGAGACGCTCGACGCGCTCCTCGTCCGAGAGGAGAGTCGGATCGACGTCCGTCTCGTCGGTCCCGTCGTCCGTCTCGGATTCGGATTCGGATTCGGATTCGGATTCGGATTCGGATTCGGATTCGGATTCGGATACCGACGCCGATTCGTCACCGGCATCCGCATCCTCACCGTCGGGGCCGGGTGCCGTCCCGGCGCCGGCCGTGGCCGTCGGATCGGACTCGACCGTGTCGGTCCGGTCGTCCGTGACGACCACGTCGGACCGGCGCACGTACACCACGAGGAGCGCGAGCAAGCCGACGAGCAGGAGGCCGGCGATCAGCGACCACGGCGGGCCGGAATCGGGGTCCGGGTCCACCGCAGTCCGCTGATAGGAAATCGAGAGTGGCTCCCCGAAGGTGTGGGGGCCCTCCACGACGACCGAGCCGTTGTCGAGACCGAACCGCGTGTCGGTCACCTGGTAGCCCTCGGGCGTCTCGACGACGAGCCGCTGCGAGGGGCCGATGGACGTGAGCCAGGTCCGATTCCCGGGCATCAACACCGCGTCCCGGATCTCGAACCCGGCCTCGGTGTCGGTCACGAAGTTCGTCCACGTGAAAGAGAGGCGGAGGACGCCGGTGCCGTTCTCGACGCTCGCGGTCCGGTTCGCGTTCCGGATCACCATCTCGCGGCCGGTCTCGCGGCTGGCCTCGCCGGCGAGCGATCGAAAGAAGGCCAGTTCGAGACCCACGTCGGCGTCGCCGGCCTCGTACTCGCGGCCGTAGTCGGCGAACGCGGCACGGTCGCTCGCGGTCGAGAGGTTGTAGCGGACCGCGACCGTCCAGCGGGCGCTCCCGCCGGGATCGGGGGCGATGTACAGTTCCGTAACGAGGGGCGCGTCGATACGGGCGAGCGACGGACCGGCGAGTGCCGGCCGGTCCCCCGAGAGCGACGGCTCGGACGCGGCCGGATCGGTGGCTGTGGCGGGAGCCCCGCCGTCGGCGAACGCTGTCGCGGGAACCGCTCCGGTCAGGAGGACGAGGAGGGCGAGGAGCGCGGCGATCCGCATTACTTCGTGCGTCTCGATGGGACGGCAAAACGCTTTCCATCGGTGGAGAGCGCCTGTTGGGAGGATAGCGGGCGTCAGACGCGGGGTGGAAGGCGAGCTTTTAGTAGCCGGCAGGTGTACCGTCGTCCGATGAGAGCCCTCCCCGTCATCGCGGCCGCCCTCCTCGTCTGCTCCGCCGTGGTCGGGGCGACCGGCGGCCTCCCCGAAGCGACGAGCGAGGCCCGCACGGCCACCGACGGCGGTCCGCCGCCCGCGGCCCTCGATCCGTCGACCTCCGTCGCCCAGACGGACGGCGACGCCCCGCGCCAGCAGATAAACGTCCTGGACACACCACCGACGGCGGTCGACCGCTGGAGCGTCGACCAACAGTACGTCGACCTGGGGCCAGCGGTCGGACTGTCGACGAACGCGATGACCGATCATCTCCGGACGAAGACGCTCGTCGAGCGCATCGAAGCCGCGAACACGACGGCGGAGCGTCGGGATCGGCTCGAAACCGCGCTCCGCGACCTCGAATCGCACGTCGACGAACTCGACGAACGGCAGACGACGGCCGCCGAGGCGTACGGCCGCGGAGAGTTGAACGAGCGCGAACTGCTCGTCACGCTCGTCCGTATCAGCATCGCCGCCGAGGAACTCAACGAGCGACGGAACCGCATCGAGACGCTGGCCGCCGACACGTCGGGGTTCGACCTCGACCGCGGACAGTTGGCCTCGCTCGGGAACCAACTCTCCGCGTTCAGGGGGCCGGTGCGGGCACACGCCGAGGCCGTACTCCAAGGCGAGGTCGAACCGCACCGCTTCTACATCTCGACCGGCAGCCGGAGCGTCACCGTCTCGACCATCCTCGACGACACGTATCTCCGCGAGGCGTACCGCGGTGACCTCCGGAACGGCGACGGCGACGCCATCGAACTCGAAGTCGCACTCGACATCGTCGCGGCGAGCTACCCCGTCATCTGGAACACGACGCGAGAGCAGACACAGGTGTTCGGCGGCGGCGAGACCTACCCCGTCCGGATCGCTCACGGGCGGGGCGACCTGACTGCATTCGTCGACAGCGACGCACGAATCGTCTACGCCGAACACCAGCGGCGACCGCTCGCGTCGATGGTCGCCGACCAGCGGGTCGAGGAGACCGGGGAACGGATTCGGCTCGTGGTGAACCAGACGTATCCGGGCGGACCCGCACAGATCCGCGTCGTCGATCAGACGACCGGCGAACCGATCGACGCCACCGTCTCGGTGGCGGTCGAGACGGGCGACGCGACACAGGTGGGCACCACCGGCAGCGACGGCGTCCTCTGGACGCTCTCGCCGTACCGTCGCTACACCGTGGCCGTCGAGGATCGGGGTGACACCGTCGAGGCGGTCGTCGATCCCGGCGCCCCCCCGCGAATAGAGTCGGGAACCGGCGGTGGGAACGGAACGGACACCCCGACGCCGACGCCAGCCGCCAGTTCGATCGACCCCGACGTTTATCATCCGTGACGGAGCCACCGGCCCCATGCGCGACCGTGCCGTCGCCTCCGCGCCAACCCTGGGACTCGTCGTCGCCGTCGCCGTCGTGACCGCCGGCGCGGCCGTCGGCCTCGGGGCGCTGCCCTCGGCGCCGACCGTCGCGGGCGCGACCCTAACGGTCGAGGGCGACCGCATCGCCCTCACCCACCGAGCGGGGGAGCCACTCGACGTGCGGCGACTGGACGTGAACGTCCGCGTCGACGGCGTCCCCCTGCGTCACCAGCCCCCGATCCCCTTCTTCTCCGCGCGGGGGTTCCACCCGGGGCCGACCGGCGCGTTCAACGCCGCGGCCGGCCCGACGTGGGAGACGGGCGAGCGTGCGTCGGTTCGGGTCGCGTCGACGAACCGACCACGGCCCGTGGCGGGCGACCGCGTGACGGTCGAACTCCGGTACGACGGGCGGCGACTGACGACGCTGTCGGCGACGGTCCAGTAGCGCGTGGCGCCGTTGGCCGCCGGGGTTCTGTCGGCGGTAACTGTGAGGGTCGTACGGGTGACGTGTGCCCTCACTCGTCGGGCACCCGCGCCAGCGTCGTGATCGCGATGTCGGGGTTGTACGCCGGTCCCATCGTCACGTGTTCGACGTCTCCGAAGCCGGCCTCGGCGAACATCCGATCGGCCTCCGCCTCGTCGTAGAAGAGCATGATCGCGTCCGCGAGGCGCTGGAAGACCGAACTGCTGGGGTAGTTGGGGCCGACGACGAGCACCGGCCCGCCGGGTTCGACGATCCGTCGGAACTCCGCGAGGGCGTCGACTGGATTGGGCCAGTACTCGATCGAACCCGAAGACCAGACGGCGTCGAAACTGTCGTCCGCGAAGGGGAGTCGCTCGGCGTCGCCGCGGTAGAAGTTCACCCGGTCCGTGCGGCCGAACTTCTCGAACGCCTTCTCCATCTGGTGGATGCTCTGGTCGAGGCCGTGCACGTCGTCGGTATACTGGAGGAGGCCCTCGGTGCCGAAGCCGGTGCCACAGCCGACGTCGAGCACCCGATCGTCGGGGGACAGGTCGAGGAGTTCCAGCGCCTCCGCGCGCATCTCCTCGTTCCAGATGAACGGATTGACCTGGTCGTACACCGTCGAGAGGTATTTGTAGAACAGCCGCGCCCGGGATTTGTCTTCGAGGAGCCCCATTTAAACCCCGGTTGGGCTCCGATCGTCATAACGGTGGGGATTCGCGGGCGACCGCTCCCGTCTCCGGGCCCCCTCCGAGGGACGTGCCCGTGTCTCGGTCGGCGGAGGGGCGACAGTCTCAGACGCCGGCGCGCTGGAGGGCGTCCTCGATGTCGGGGCGCTGGGTAACGCCGACGAACCGATCGACGATGCCGTCGTCGTTCTCGACGACGACCGTCGGGAGGGACTGGACCTGGTACTCGTTGGCGGTGTCCTGGTCCTGGTCGACGTCGACTTTCGTCAGTTCGACAGCCTCGTAGTCCGCGAGCAGTTCCTCGAGAATCGGCTCCTGTGCGTCACACGGCCCACACCAGTCGGCGTAGAAATCGAGCAGTCGAACGGTCATGATCCGTCAGTCGGGTTCCGGAGGAGCGCGCATAAGCGTTTGGCATTTCGGGAGTCCGAGCCGTCCCGTTCCGACGCCCCGTCGGCGCGGGAACGGCCGGTCGACGCCGGCGGAGCGAAACGTTTAGGCGAGCGAGGACCCCACGAACGAGCATGAGTGGGAGTCAGAGCGGCGGCCTGATGTCGAGTGCGGGGCTCGTCCGCTACTTCGACGCCGAGGACCGCAATGCCATCCGCATCGACCCGAAGACCATCGTGGCGTTCGGCGTCCTCTTCGGCGTCTTCGTGCAGATCCTGAACGTCGTCTCGCTGTGATGCCGGTCGTGAGCAAGCACCGGCGGATCGCCGGACCGGCACGGCGACTCACCGGGAGCCAGTTCCGACCCTCCGCATGACGGTGCGGATCGGCGTCGTCGCCGTCCAGGGCAACGTGAGCGAACACGTCGACGCAATCGAACGGGCAGCGGCCGCCACGGCCAACGTCGGCGACGTCGACGTCGTCGAGATTCGCGAGTCGGGGGTCGTCCCCGAGTGCGACGCCCTCGCGCTCCCGGGTGGCGAGTCGACGACCATCTCCCGACTCCTCCGTCTGGAGGGTATCGACGACGAGATTCGCGCCCACGCCGCCGCCGGTGACCCGATTCTCGCGACCTGTGCCGGCCTGATCGTCGCGTCGAGCGACGCCAGGGACGACCGCGTCGAGACACTCGATCTGATCGACGCGAGCGTGGACCGCAACGCCTTCGGTCGGCAGGTCGACAGCTTCGAAGCCGGCCTCGACGTGGACGGACTCGACGAGCCCTTCCACGCGGTGTTCATCCGCGCGCCGGTCGTCGACGCGGTTGGCCCCGCCGTCGACGTGCTGGCGACGTGGGAGGACCGGCCGGTGGCGGTGCGGGACGGCCCCGTCGTCGCCACCTCGTTTCACCCCGAACTCACCGACGACGACCGGCTCCACCGCCTCGCGCTGTTCGATCAGTTGCTCGCCGACGCCGACGCGGGGGCGGAGGCGTGACCGACGACCCCGAGGCCGTCCTCGACGCCCTCTTTGCCACCATCGAGGACCGTCGAGACGAACTCCCGGAGGGCTCCTACACCGCGTCGCTGTTCGCCCACGAGAAAGGGGAGAACGCGACGCTGGAGAAGATCGGTGAGGAGGCGACCGAAGTGATTCTCGCCGCCAAAGACGACGATCAGGAGGAGCTACTGGCGGAGTCGGCCGATCTGGTCTACCATCTGCTCGTGCTGTTGGCGATGGAGGGCGCGACGGTCGACGACCTGCGGGCGGAGCTCGAAGACCGGTTCTGAGACCGCTAGTCGAACCGAACCCCGAGGTCGTGGAGGCCGTCGTTGTGCGTGGCGACGTTGATCAGAAGCGGCGTCAGCGCCTCGATTTCGGGGGCATTGGCGAGTCCACCGGCGTCCAGGGGGCGGAGTCCCTCGATCCCGTCGGCGAGCAGGTGCACGAGGTCCTTGGCGTCGGAGTCGTCGGCGACCAGCAGGGTGTCGATGCCGAGGTCGGCGTCCAGATTCGCCAGCCGGCCCGCGGCGAGGTTGTGGAAGGCGCCGACGACGGGGACGTCGTTCGGGGCGGCGTTGGCGACGAGGCGGGTGACGCTTCCCGCGCCGGGGCGGTTGTAGTGGAAGCCGTCCTCGTCGCGTTGCATCCCCGTCGCGGGCGTGACGAGAATCGTCTCGCTGTCGAGCGAGTCGGCCACCGCCTCGACCGTGTCGGTCGCGTGGTAGGGGGGGACCGCGAGGACGACCACCCGCGCCCGGTCGGCCGCCATCGCGTTCTCGAAGCCGTTGATCTTCCGGTCGACGCCGCGGCTCGACAGTTCGGTCTCGTACTCGTCCGCCTTCTCGCGGGCCTTCTCGGGGTCGCGGGAGCCGATGACGACCTCGTGGTCGGTGTGGTAGGCCCACCGGAGGGCAAGCCCCTCACCGACGTCGCCGGTCCCACCGAGGAGTGCGATTCGCATGGGCGGATTGTGGACCCACGCGAGGTAAGACTGTCGGGAGTGGTCCTATTCTCCGGTGACGGCGACCAGGTAGGCGACGGCGAGGGCGACGACGACGCCCGGCACGATCCCCCGAAGCTGTGTGTACGGATCGGGCGGCGAAGACAGGCCGACGACGGCGACGACGACGGCGACGAGGACGGCCGCGACCGGGAGAAAGCGGGACCAGTCGGGCGTCACGACTCCAGCAAGTCGGGGAGGGCGTTCACCGACTCGACGACCGCCGCGGCGCCGGCGTCCTCGTAGGCCCGCCGTCCCGCTTCGCCGGTCAGACCGCCGGTGAGAACGCCGACACCGTGGTACGTCCGATCGGGGTCGGCCTCCGCGGCGTTGACCGCGGTCCGGACGTCGTCGAGGGTGTCACCAGCGAACGCGACCCGCGAGGCGTCCAGTCGCTCCGCGAGCATCACCAGCGCCCGCGGGTGGGGTTTCCCCTCCGCCCAGTCGTCCATCGTGAACCGGTGGGCGTCGGGGACCGAGAGGCCGACTCGCGACAGGGCGATGTCGGCCTCGGCGGCGGGTCGCCCCGTCAACACGCCGACGGCGAAGCGGTCGGTGAGGGCCGCCAGCGTCGCCGCCTCGACCAGGACGGGTTCGTCGTGGACGTAGCCCCGCGTCTCGAACGGCGGGTCGCCTCCTTCCAGGTCGCGATAGCGGTCCGCACCGAGATAGAGCGCCTGGAACGTCTCACGGAGGTTGTCGGGGTCCCAGCGGTCGAAGACGGCCGCGTCGTCGACGGCGGCATCGCGAACGACCGCCTCCGCAGCGTCGAGGCCACCCCCGGCGTCGGCGACGGCGTCGGTGAAGGCCGTCACGTCGGCGTCGTAGCCCGCGTCGCTCGCGAGGACGAAAAGCGCCGCGGCGTACGTGAGTTCCCAGTCGTTGTTGAAGCCGCCGGCGTCTTTGAACGCCTGAATCGCCGCGTCGTCGATCGTCCGCCCGTACACCCGGTCGACGGATTCGACGATGGCGCGTCGGTAGGACTCCGCCACGTCCACGAGTACCCCGTCGATGTCGAGGACGACCGCGTCAACGTACATATGCCGTGGCGGCGGCGTCGGGGCAAGTGCCTTTCCATCCGTGGAACTCACTCCACGCGCGTCGAGCCGCCGGCAACGATACCCACTATCTCGGTCGAGTGACGTACAGCGTCTCGCTGCCGATCGTCTCGCGGGCGACCGGAATCACGGGTTCCTCGAAACCGAGCGTGGTGAACAGGCAGTCGGCGCCGGCGGCGTGGGCCACGTCACGAACGGGACGCTGGAGTTCCGCAGGGAGGTTCAGGCCGTAGACGGCGTCGACGTCGTAGGGGTCGCCGGGGGGGCCGGCCAGCCCCGTCGCCCGCGCGACGACGTCGTCGCGAACGAAACGGACGCCGTCGGGGACGGGCGCGTCGAAGACGTCGGTCGCGATCACCGTCCTGTCGGCGTCTGCGAGCACGGCCGCCACCTCCGGACGGCGGCCGATCCCCACCTCGACCAGCCGGTCGTAGGTCGCGAGGCGGGCGACGAGGTCGGTTCGCGAGGCGGACACGTCGGGATATTTATAGCGGGGCCGCGCTTAACGCCTTTCATGCTCGTCGACATCGTGCCGATCGGGGACGTTCCGGCACAGGTGAAACGCGAGGCTTCCTCCGGGCTCCGCTCCGTCTACGACTGCAACGTGACAGTCCAGGATACGCAATCCCTCCCCGACGGCGCGTTCGACCGGAGTCGAAACCAGTACCGCGCCGAGGAGTTCATCGAGCTCGCGAGCCGAGTCGGCACCGGCGAGAAGAACATCGGTATCACCGGTGAGGACCTCTACTACCGGCGTCGGAACTACGTCTTCGGCCTCGCGTATCTCAACGGCAAGGGCTCCGTCGTCTCCACCCACCGGCTCCAGACCTCCTCGGACGGCGGAATCAGCACCAAACCCCAGTCGGAGGTGTTCGCCGACCGCGTGCGCAAGGAAATCGTCCACGAGATCGGCCACACCGTCGGGCTCGAACACTGCGACAACGAGCGGTGCGTGATGAGTTTCTCCCCGACGGTCCGCGAGGTCGACAAGAAGGAGGAGGCGCTGTGTGGCTCCTGTAACCGAACCCTGTTCTGACTACGGCAAGTCGTACGAGCGGAGCGGATCGGGGCGGATCGACGGGGCGGGATCCCGCGGAGGACCGCCCCGCGTCGCCCCCGCCGTCGGCGACGACGCAACCGGTCCGTATCAGGGGGCGTACGTCCCCTCGTACGCCGTCTCGTCGACGACGTGTCCCTCCATCGCCCGTTCGAGGGCGTCGAGCGACGCGCCCGCCGCCAGATCGAGGTCGTCGTCGAGCGCGAACAGCCGGAAGCGGTAGGTGTGTTCGCGGTCCGGCGGGTTCGGACCGCCGTATCCCATCTCGCCGTAGTCGTTCTCACCCTCGACGGCGGTGGCGGTGTCGGTCGACCAGTCCTGGGGGATGCGCTTGCGCGTCGGATTGACGTTCCACACCAGCCAGTGGATCCAGATCTTGCCCGCGGGCTCGACGGCGTCCGGATCGTCGACGACGAGAACGAGCGACGCGGCGTCGTCCGGAACGCCGCCGATCTCCAGGGGTGGGTTGACGTTGCGTTCGGTGTAACCGTACTCCTCGGGGATGGGATCGCCGTCTCGGAAGGCGGGGCTGGATAGCTCCATACGGGGGCATGGACGGGAGAGGGGTTTACGTTTTGGGCGGCCGCGGTCACCGGTAACGCTTAGGCGCCGGGGGAGCCACGGATCGGGCATGACCGACCACTCGGACGACGTGGACGTCCTCGTCCAGCGGGTCCGCGACGGCAACCTCCGGCTTCACGAACTCGAAGACCACGCCGACGCCGACGTGGCGGCGGCCGCACGCCGCCGACTCGTCGAGGCGAACGCCGACGTCGACCTCGACGCCGTCGGCTCGTACGGCTTCCCGGCCGACCGTGCCGACCCCAACGTCGAGAACATGATCGGTGCGGCGCAGGTACCGATGGGCGTGGCCGGCCCGGTGACCGTCGACGGCGGCGCGGCAGCGGGGGAGCATTACCTCCCGATGGCGACGACGGAGGGCGCCCTGGTGGCGAGTGTCAACCGTGGCTGTTCGGTCGTCGACGCCGCCGGGGGCGCGGCCGCCCGGGTCACGAAGTCGGGGATGACCCGCGCGCCCGTCTTCAAGGTGGCCGACGTGGTCGAGGCCGAGGCACTCGTCGAGTGGGTTCGGGACAACGAGCCGACGCTCCGGGAAGCCGCCGAGGCGACGACGAGTCACGGCGAACTGCTCGATGTGACGCCCTACGTCGTCGGCGACGCTGTCTTCCTGCGCTTTCGCTACGACACCAAGGACGCGATGGGGATGAACATGGCGACCATCGCCACGCGCGCGGCCGCCGACGCCGTCGAGGCGGAGACGGCCGCCTCGCTCGTCGCGCTCTCGGGCAACCTGTGTGCGGACAAGAAGCCGGCGGCGATCAACGCCGTCGAGGGGCGGGGGCGGAGCGTCACCGCCGACGTGACGGTTCCCCGCGAGTTGGTCGAGGAGCGCCTGCACACGACACCCGAGGCGGTCGTGGAGGTGAACACGCGAAAGAACCTCGTCGGGAGCGCGAAGGCGGGGGCGCTCGGATTCAACGCCCACGTCGCGAACGTCGTCGCGGCCGTGTTCCTGGCGACGGGCCAGGACGAGGCACAGGTCGTCGAGGGGGCAAACGCCATCACGACGGCCGAGGTTCGCGAGGAGGGGCTGTACGTCTCCGTCTCGCTCGCGAGCCTCGAGGTCGGCACGGTCGGCGGTGGGACGACGCTCCCGACACAGGCGGAGGCGCTCGACCTGCTCGGCGTCGGGGGCGGCGGCGACCCGCCGGGATCGAACGCCGACGCGCTCGCGGAGTGCATCGCCGTCGGCGCGCTCGCCGGCGAACTCTCGTTGCTCGCGGCGCTCGGCTCGCGACACCTCTCCTCGGCTCACGAGACGCTGGGGCGGTAGCCTACAGCAACCGGTAGGTGCCGCCGCGTTCGGTCGCCTCTCCCCGCCGGACGAGGCGGTCGAGCAGGTCGGCCGCGGCGTCTTCGGGCACGCCGTGTTCCGCCGCCCGTGCCACCACGGCCGCCCGGTCGGGGGCGTCCAGCCGGCGGATTGCGTCGCGAACGACATCCGGTCGGCTCCGGGAGCCGGCCCCCTGTGTGGACCGCTCGACCGCCGCGCGCACCTCGTCGGCGTCGAGCCCCGCGGCGTCGAGATACTCGCCGTCGTCGACGACGGGGGTGTCGGTCGCGGCGTCCATCTCGGCGACGGAGGGAACCGACTCGAAGGCATCGCTCGCGTCGGCGGCGTCGGCGAGCAACGCGGCGCGGGCCTCGCGGGCGGCGGCGCGGTCCTCGCCGGTGAACAGTCGCTTCAGCTTCGCGGTCCGGTGTCGCCGGCCACAGCGCGGACAGGTCGCCGTCTCGGCCGTGTCGGGATCCGCGAGCAGCCACAGCGCCTGACAGTCGGAACAGCCGACCACCGCGTACATGGCCGCGAGTTGTGCACTCCCGGTAATGAACCCCCGGATCACTCGGTCGGCACCGGCTCCGCGGCGTCGAAGTAGGCCTCGAACTCCCGTTCGACCCACGCGACGACCTCGGGAGCGTCGCTCACCAGCAACGAGTGGGGCAGGTCCCGCCTGTCCGCCGCGCCGAAGAAGGCGCGGCCGTCCGCGACGCCGAACCCGATCGGTGGCCCGTCGGGATAGAGGCGAACGTCGACGCTCGGGGCGGCGACCAGCGTTTCGAACTGCTCGGCGTACTCCGGCGAGGCCCGTGGTGGCGTGTCGGTGCCGAGAACGAGATTCACGTCGGGAGCGGGCTGGCCGTTCCGCACCTGTTTTGCGAGCTGTCGGACGCTGTCGAGCAAGAGAAGCGGCGCATACTGGCACAGCCGCGACGTCCCGGCACGGAGTTCGACCAGCCGATCGACGAACGCCGTCGGGTCGTCTTCGGAGGAGATCACGGTCGCGTCGGCCACCGTCTCGACGCCGAGGTCGAACGTCGTGGCGGGCACGTGTTCGAGGAACGGTCGGAGCCGCATCACGGTGCGTTCACACTCGCGAAACTCCTCGTACGCCGAGAGGATCATCGCACCGAACGCGGTGAGTTCGTACGTCCCGTCGGCCGGCCGGACCCATCCCCGCGACTCCATCGCGCTCAGCGTGCGCTTGACGGTGCGGCGTGAGGCGGACAGTTGGTCCTCCAGCGCCCGGATCGAGAGGCGGCCGTGGTCCCGAAGAGCGATCAGCGTATCCGGCCGAACGGTCGACCCGGCCAGATACTCGATCGCGGTGTCCGGCATTCGTTCCTCAACCGTGAGCGGTTATCGGGTTAAAACCAACGCGTGCGACACCGATCCGTCCCCGAAACGCGGCGGCGATCGGGGTACCGACCGCGACCGCGACGGCCGAGGGTATATGTACGTCGACCGCGCCGTTTCTGTACGGTGACTGACGACACCGAGAGCCTGCGTCCCGACGACGCCTTTACCCTGCTGGCCGACCGGACGCGGATCAAGATCATCAGGGCGCTCGGGGACGCGTCCACGCCCGGCGTGCCCGAGACGCTCCCCTTCACGGAGCTCCGGCGCCGGGCCGACATCTCGGGCAGTGGGCGGTTCAACTACCACCTCGGCAAGCTAGTGGGGCAGTTCGTCGAGGAGACGGAGGAGGGCTACCGCCTGAGCTACCCCGGCGTCCGGGTGTATCAGGCGATCAAGGCGGGCACGTTCACCGACCGCGTCCGTATCGAGGCGTTCGAACTCGAGACGGACTGTCACGTCTGCGGAGCGCCCCAGGAGGCCGCCTACCGGGACAGCATGTTCCGTGTGCGCTGTGGCGGCGACTGCGGCGCGGTGTACTACAAGTACTTCTGTCCGCCGAGCAGTCTGACCGAGCGGGAACGCGAAGGCGTCCTCCGCGCGGCCAACGAGCGCATCCAGCGCGAAATCGCGTCGATGGCCAAGGGCGTCTGTCCGTGGTGCTGTGGGCGCATGACCTCCCGTATCCTCCCGACCGACGCCGAGATGCCACACCGCGACAACCCCGCCATCGAACACCGCGTCCTCCACGTCTGTGACACCTGTGACGGCTCCCTCTACACGCGGTTGGGGGGGCTGCTAGTCACACATCCCGCCGTCGTCTCCTTCTTCTACGAGCACGGCGTCGACGTGACCCGCCGACACGTCTGGTCGCTTCCGTTTGCGGCCTCGGACGAGCGAACGGTGATCACCGACACCGATCCGTTTCGCGCGACGGTGCGGGTGCGATGTGCGGGCGACGCCCTTCGTCTCCGCCTCGACGAGGAGCCGTCCGTCGTGGAGACGGTGCGCGCGGACTAGTCCCCGGCCGGTTCCGCCGCCTCGGCGCCTTTGAGCGCCGCCCGGTAGTCGAGGAATTCGGCGCCGATGACGGCGGATGTGAAGGTGGGGTCGCCGGGGAGGCAGCCGATTCGTGCTTTCGCCTGTCGGAGGTCGCGATCCGAACGCACGTCGTGTCCGAAACTGGTCGCAGTGCCCTCGGTGGGCGCCTGAAACCCCATGAGCCGTCGGAGCGTCGTGGATTTGCCCGCGCCGTTCGACCCGAGGTAGCCGAAGATTTCGCCACCCTCGATGGAGAAGTCGAGGTGGTCGTTGACGGGGGGGTCGCCGTAGGCCTTGGTTAGCCCCTGTACCTCGATTGCGGCCATGGGTATCCGTATCGACGACGGGAGATATAACTCCGGCCGCCGTACGCGGAGGTATGACCGTCGTCGCACTCCTCAGCGTCGCACCGGTAACAGCGGGAAGTATGGCTGCGGACGTAGCCGACGCCGTCGCCGCCCTAGACGAGTTCGACGTGTCCTACGAGACCAATCCGATGGGGACGGTGATCGAAGCCGACGACGTTGGCACGCTCTTTGCCGCCTGCGAGGCCGCCCACCGTGCCGTGGACGCGGATCGGGTGAGTACGGTGGTGAAAATCGACGACAAGCGGACGAGCGACGAATCGGCGGCGTCGAAGGTAGCGGGAGTCGAGGCAGCGCTGGGGCGGGAAGCGCGCTCCGACCGCGACTAGGACGACGCCGGCCTGCCAGTCGGCCGTCACCGGCAACCCATTTAACCGAAAGCGCCCAACCGGCCCGTATGGAGAGTCTCAACCGGATGGCCGTCGAACTCGTCGACGAGGCGATCGACTTCGCGGGCGAACTCAACGTCGACGTGTTCGAACTCGACTCGGGGGCGACGGTACTCGACTTCGGCGTCGAGGCAGCGGGGGGCCTCGAGGCCGGGCTGTTGCTCGCGGAGATTCAGACGGCCGGGCTGGCGACGATCCAGACCCGGATGGACGAGGTGGCCGGGACGCCATTCCCGTACGTCGAACTCACGACCGACAAGCCGGCGCTCGCGCTGCTCTGCTCACAGAAGGCGGGCTGGGAACTCGCGGCCGAAGGCGTCGATGGACTCGGCTCGGGACCGGCGCGGGCGCTCGTCGGCGAGGAGTACGAGTTCGAGGTCGTCGGCTACTACGACGAGTTCGACCTCACGGTGTTGACCGTCGAGGCCGACAGCCTGCCGGGCGACGCCGCGGCCGAGCAGGTGGCCGACCGCGCAGGGATCGCACCCAGCGGCGTGTTCCTGCCGACGTACGCCACGGGATCGATGGCCGGCAGCGTCAGCGCCGCAGCCCGCGCCCCCGAACTCGCGCTCTTTCGGCTGTTCGAACTCGGCTACGATCCGACGGACGTGGTGTCGGCGGCGGGGAGCGCACCGGTCGCGCCCGTGAGCCACGACGAGGGCGTGGCGATGGGCCGCACCAACGACGCGTTGGCCTACGGCGGACAGGTGTACGTGCAGGTGCGCGAGGACTTCGACCGCTTCGACGAGGTGCCGTCGACGGCCGCCGCCGAGTACGACACCCCCTTCGAGCAGGTGTTCGAGGACGCCGACTGGGACTTCTACGAAGTGCCCGAGTCGGTGTTCGCGCCCGCACAGGTGACCGTCGACGTGATCGACGGCCCGACGTACGCGCTGGGCGAGACGAACGACGCCCTGCTGGCCGACTCGTTCGGACTGTGAAGTTCAAGCCCATCCCCCCGGCACCGGACGATTTCGGATACGTCGCTCGGGTGCAGCGGGCGGTGCCGCTCGTTCCCGGCACGGAAGACGACTGCTGTGCCCGCCTCGTGGACCGGATCGGCGTCGACCGCGACGCCGCGCGGACGTGGCTCACCTTCCTCCGTGCGCTCGAACTCGTGGCCGAGACGCCGTCGGGCTACCGCCGGACCGACGTCGAACCGACGGTCGCGGGCTGTCGCGAGGCCCTGCTCGACCGGGTGTTCGCCGCGGAGGCCGTCCACGAGGCGCTGGCTGCGACCGGCCCGCTCACCGCCGCCGACGCGTTCGACGCCGTCCGCGAGCGCGTGCCGGCGTGGGAGCGTCACCGCGACGCGGCGTGGACGGCGGTCTGGCGTGACCGGGTGGCCGACCTGCTCGACTGGCTGGTCCTGCTCGAGGCCGCCGAACGCGTCGACGGCCGGGGCGACGACCCACCCCAGTACCGGCTCGCGTGACCGGAATCCGGGGGCGTTAACTCGCCGGGACGACTACGGTCACCGATGGCAGACGACTACCGTGGCGTCGTCGGCGCCTTCCCCTACGCCTTCCGCGCGAGCGACTCCCGCCTGTTCCGGTCGTACGTCGCCGTCGGCGGACTGTTGACCGTCGCGGTGAGCCTGCTTTTCGTCGCCGCGGTGATCGTCGTCATCGCGGGGACGAGCGGCGGCCGGGGCGGGAGTCTGACGCTGTCGCGCTCCTTTTTCGCCGTCGTCGGCCTGTTCGTCGTCGTGCCGCTGGTCGCACCGGTGCTGTTCGTGGCACGTCGGCACCGTCGCCGAGAGCGCGATGGCCCCGACGACGACCGGTACGACGTCGCGCTCGCGGCCGCGGGCTACCTGTTCGTCCTCGCGCTCTATCTCGGCCTCGTGATCTCGGTGCCGCCGGGGCAGCAGACGACGCCGACGGGGGTGTTGGCGCCCGTGGTGGCGACGCTGTACGCCCTGCCACAGGTGGCGGGGGTGGGACCGCCGCTGGTCGCGGCCGCGGTCATCCTCCTGTGTCACCGGTGGCTTCGCTGACGCGTGACGAAACCCCGAAACCCCCCGACTGCCTAGCCACTCCCATGAGCGACGACGAGAAGACCGGTACGTTCCTCGTGACCGCGGCCGACGACGAGTCGGCCGTCCTCGCTGACGTGGACGACGGACAGGTACACACGCTGGCGGCAAACCCCGGCGTCGAGGTCGGCGAGGCCGTCGAGGGGACGGTCGAACCGGAGCCGCCGATGGGGGTAGCGTGGCGACTGGTCGACGTGGCCGATCGCTGGACGATCAGCGTCGAGGAAAGTTCGGAATCGCCGACGGCGTTCGAGCGCGAACTGGCCGCCGAGGGGGCCGTCGGCGAACTCACGAAGCGCGACCGCGCTGGAACCGGCGAGATTCACGTACTCACGGTGTCGGAGGCAGAAACGGAGGCGGCCGTCGACGACGTGCTCGACGATACGGAGGGACTCCGGTCACGGGCCGCCAGACTCGGCGTCGGACGCGTCGTGGTGCGATCCGAACCGGGCGTGGTGAGCGTTCGGTACCTGCCGTAGTCGGTTCGACATAAGAAGGCTTAGTAGGCGTCGGGCTGGACCGGCGATCATGGTAGCGTTCGAAGTACCGGAGATCGACTACACCCGGTACACGAATCGGCAGCTCGCGGCGATACCGCTCGCGGTGCTCGCCATCGCCCTCGTGATCATCGCGGGGTGGTACGTCATGACCGGTGCGCCGGTCAGTCCGGGGCTCGAGTTCACCGGCGGTGCGGAGGTCCGAGTCGCCGTCGACGCACCGGACGGGCAGGCGCGCGAACGGATTCAGCAGGCGTTCGACCCCGCACCCGAGACGATCCGGGGTGTTCCCTCCGACAACACCTACATCCTGACGTTCCAGACCGAGGAGGTGGGCGTCTCGGCGCTGGAAGAGCAGGCGAGAGCGGCCGGCTTCCAGGTGGAGTCGAGTTACACCGTCTCGCCCTCGTTCGGCTCGCGGACCCAACTGCTCGCGCTCGGCGGCGTCGCCTTCGCCTTCGTGGGGATGAGCGTCCTCATCTTCCTCATGTTCCGCACGTTCGTCCCCTCGGTCGCAGTCGTCGTCTCGGCGTTCTCGGACATCGTCGTCCCCGTGGCGCTGATGAACGTCCTCGGCATCGATCTCACCCTGGGGACCGTCGCCGCACTCCTCATGCTGATCGGGTACAGCGTCGACTCCGACATCCTGCTCAACAACCACATCCTCCGGCGGTCGGGCGGGTTCTACGAGTCGACCCACCGGGCGATGCGGACCGGCGTCACCATGACGCTCACGTCGCTCTCGGCGATGATCGTCATGACCATCGTGGCGACGCTGTTCGGCATCCAGTTGCTCTCTTCGATCGGGCTCATCCTCGTGTTCGGGCTCGTTACCGACCTGATGAACACCTACATGCTCAACCTCAGTCTCCTTCGCTGGTACAAGTACGAGGGGGTGGCCGGCTGATGGGCGTCGTCAGAGAGAACTGGCGCATCTTCCTCCTCATCGTCGTGTTGCTGGGCAGCCTCTTCGCGCTGTTCTCCCCGACGATGGCCGAGGAGGGGACCGACGCCCCGGGCCTCGCGAGTAGCGGCGCGACGAACCTCCAGTACGGCCTGCAGCTCTCGGGCGGGACGCGCATCCGCGCGCCGTTGGTGGGTGTCACCGCCGAGGGCGTCGACTACGGCGGGGCC
>JGI12449J12846_1000136_pt1 | contig 24069 bp, 24 predicted proteins | sample 23E2SouthBayCA_FD_12846 | JGI IMG/M metagenome (IMG submission 12846) | reverse complement strand
GCTGCTATCTACTACCACTACGACACGAAAGACGACCTTCTGGTCGCGTTTCTCGAGTTCGCCGTCGATAGATTCGAAGAGACGATCGAGACAGAGACAGGTGACGAACCGCCAGAGGATCTCGAGCACGTCATTGAGAAGCTCCTCCCGCTTCAGCCCGACGAAGAGCAACGACAGCTCCAAGCGGTGCTAGTCGGTCTCCGTTCCCAAGCCGTGACGAACGAGGTATTTCGCGAGCAATTCACGCAGATCGATGAACGACTGGCAGCCACCGTCCGGAGCATCGTCGAATGCGGCATCGACGACGACACTTTCCGTGATGTCGACCCGTCGCGGGTCGCGGAGCATATCTTAGCGACGGTCAACGGCGCGATGTACGGTCGCGTGACGACAGACCGCAAAAGCGCCGCGGCGGCAGCACGCGTCTCGCTGGCCTCGTACATCGACTCCGAACTGAGGTGCCGGTCGTGACTCAAGCGGGGAGATAGGGTGACAAATCTCAGTCGTGCGGACGCGATCGCCGAGGCACGAACTCCACTCGAAGGAAATCGGTGATCGAGGAAGGGACACTGCTCCCGCTCACTCGGATCGATCTGCCGATGAGGTCGGCGAGTGTGAATCCGCCTCAGGTTGGCCGCTCAACTCGTCGTCAACGCTCGCCATTTTTTCCTCCGTGTGACTTCTGAGTTCGTGCGCGGGGGGTCCTGAGTATCATACGGCTTGTCGGCAAGTCGAGCAACTGGCCTGGGCTCTATGCATTGAGAGAGCCAGTCTCAACTACTGCCGAGGAGAATTGTGTATAGCGACATAAGATATAAAACAGGCCTCGATCGGGGCAAAGTGCCTCTCGCGGCCGAAATCAGCCGATAATCACGCAGGGACACCAATATCCGGCTAAATAAGTTACTTTGTCTTAGCTGAGTAAGACGGAGTAAACTCTTAGTGACCCCCACCCGTGGCCCCAAACGAGGCAGATTCAGAATCATGGCCGACGCTTCCACCGACGCGCGCTCCAGCCCAATCGTCGCTGCTGGGGCGGCGTTCCGACGGCACAACCCCCACACCTCCGTGGCCCAATGACGGGCCGCCGCTCCGTCGAGACCGCGATCGACGACACGTTCACGAAGTACCTCACCGACAAGGGTAAAGGCGACGCCGGCGAGCAGGGCGCGTACCGCGTCGACGCCGAACGCGAGCTCCAGCGATTCCGACGCTGGTGTCTCGGCGAGATTGCCGACCCGGCGAACGCCGCTCCGCCCGAGTCGTGGGCGGGCGTCGTCGACGGCGACACCGTCCGGTTCGCAGACCTCGATACGACGGTGTTCTCGGACTATGCGCGATATCTCTCAACCGCCGGGTACGCCGCCGGTACGGCACTCACCTACTACGCGCACGTCGCGTCGTGGTGCGGGTGGGCCCACACGCAGGGATACATCCCGCGCCACTACGCTCGCGAGTCGGATGCTGAAGACCCGCTCCCGGAGAACGACGGCCGCCGTCCGGGCGACCAGCAGGCGTGGGAGCCGATCCACCGCGACCTGATCACGCAGTTCGTCGACCGGCGCGTCTCCGAGGCGTTCGACGCGCTCGGCGCGATCGAGGTTCCCCACGCTGAGCGGGGCGACCCAGAGAGCGAGACGTGGCAGGCCAAACAGCGCTCCCGGTTCGAGGCCTACCAGCGCTGTCGCGAACAGACGCTCGTGTACGTCGTCGCCTACACCGGCCTGCGCGGCTCGGAGTTCCTCTCGGCGCCGAAGGAGGCCCGCGATGGGCGCAACGGGATCCGGTGGCGTGATGTGTCGTTCGCGGACAGCAGCGTCACCGTGTTCCGGAAGAGTCGGGAGTGGAAGGAGGCGTCACTCCCCGAGCCTGTCATCGGGCCGTTGAAGCGGTACGCCGAGGTGCTGGACGTGCCCGAGTCGTGGCCGGTGTTCACGACGTTACACCGGCCGTCTCTCGCTTCACACGTCACCGACGGGCTCGCCGACGCCGGTCTGGACGACGACGCGATCGAGCGCGTCCGCGGCGGGGCGCCAGACCTGATCGTCGCCGCCGAGCACGACCTCGACGCGCCGAAACCCCTCACGACCGACGGGGCGCGGTCGATCATGGAGCGACTCTGGAACTACGACGCGCTCGCCGACCGACGCGAGGATCTGGACCTCTCACTCGACGGCGATTATCTCGAACTGCACGGCGGGCGTCGAGGCGTTGGAGAGGTGCTCGTTCGGCAGTTCGGCTACGCTGCGGCCGCCCGGTATCTTGACAACAGTGAGGAGCAGGTCCGTGAGGCCTACCAGCACATCGAGGCGGCCGAGCGCGCGGACATGGCGACCGAGGCGTTCTCGCAGACGGACCAGCGAGTGAATGAACGCTAACGCTCTCAAACCCGGTCAGAATGTGATCTAAGGCACTGGACTGTTGTTTCTGGCGTTGACACCACCTTTGCGATCGCATTTTGATAACCACGTTGTCGAACAAAGACAGTGATCTAAGATACTAATCCAAGTATAGGGGTGGCTATCTTAGATATATTTCTTAGATTTGGTTCTTAGACCTGTTTCTTGGATATGATCTGTAGGTAATTGTTTCATATATGTGTCTTGGGCATCTTAGATGTCTAACTAAGATTGATGAGCAAGATGTATGTGGCTCGTAGATAAGTGTCTGACATACCTTCATTAGATATGAGCCAGATCCCATTCATATGCTCGCGTACACGGTATACAGTGAAGCAGGGGGTGTCGGCAAGACCTCGCTCGCAGCGAATGCGGCTGTGGCTCACCAGCGAGCGGGGCTTGACGTGCTTGTCGTTCCGCTCGATCCACAGGACGGCGACTTGAGCCGTCTACTTGGGGTCGACACCGATCGCGCAGACGGCAGTGCGGACAGCTTAGTCCGCCACATGGTTGGGAGCCCGCGCGGGCCGTTTGAGGACCTCGTCGAGACGGCCGAGGGGATCGACATTATCCCGGAACACAACTCGCTGTCCGATCTCACTCAACACCTCGATAGAGAACAGCAGAAGGCCGAGGACTTCGGTGACGCGTACAACGTCCACGCACAGTTACGTCGGGTCCTCGGTGAGGCGAGCGTCCCCGATACATACGATATTCTCGTCTGCGACCCACCAGCGACCGAAGGGTCGCACCTCTACAACGCGATTTACGCGACGCGGAATCTGCTGCTCCCGATCGAGCCGTCAGCGAAGGGACAAGCGGCTGTCGAGGGTCTCGAAGACCTCGCGACGAACTTTGCGGACCAGCTCAACATCGACATCGGCGTGTTAGGTGCGGTGCCGATCGGATTCAAGGGTACACGCGATCAGGAACAGATGCTCGACACAATTCCGTATGAGGTCCCCGAGGTCATCGGCGATCGAACGTCGTTGATGGAGGGGTGTTGGCGTCAGCAGTGTTCCGCCTTCGAGTACGTTCAGACCCACCGTAATCGTCGTCGTGACTACGAGGTAGAGACGCTTGCGCAGTTTGATCGCATCGCCCGATTCATCGAAGCTCAGGGTGGTGTTGAGGCTCCGAACCCGCCTGAACCCGGGGCGGTCGATGAAGACGAGCAAGAGGTGACGGCGTAATGGGCGGCTTCAAGAGTGGGGCTGCCGACGACGACTGGGACAGTACAGAGTCCGACGAGACAGACACCACAGCAGAGACGGAGGCGGAAACGAGAGCCACCGAGAGCACGTCCGGATCAACCGCCGGTGATACACCGGATACTGCGATACAATCGACGACAGGTGTGACCCGATCGTCTGACCGGGACCTCCCCTGGGTACTCACACGGGACAGTATCACTGACGGCCGGGATCAAACGGTGCAGCTCCACCTCCAACGGTCGACAGTCGACACACAGCGCGAGGCGACACGAACGCTTGAGTCAAAGCTCGGAGAACAGGTCAAGAAGGCCGATCTCCGTGAGGCCGCGTTACTTGTCGGGCTTCAACACACAGACGAGATCGCCGCGACGCTCCGGGAGTGGGGATACGACCTAGGTTGAGTCTCCTCGGCGCGCTCTGGGAGGACGGCCTCGGCGGCGACGCGCCATGCCACGGTCGTCAACGAGTACGCGCTGCAAGCCCGACGATCAGGCTAAGTCGCCCGGTCGCGACGCCCCGGACATGGTGCTCGTACTCTCTGCGGAGGAGGTCGACCGGAACCTCGATCTAGCGGGACTCGTCGATGTCGTGGACGACGCGTTGGTCAAACAGGCGGCCGGCGAGGTCGAACGACCGCGGCGGCCGCATTTCCCCGTCGGTGAGGGTCTCGACGGCGACGAGCCCGCTGGGACCGGGATCGCGATGCCGGCGTACGTCCACGGCGCGGACCACTACGCGACGAAACTTGTCGGGGTTCACGAAGGGAACGCGGAACGAGGCCTCCCAACGATCAACGCTCAGATCGTGCTCACGGACGCACGGACCGGCCTTCCGAAGGCGTTCATGGCGGGCACGGCGATCACGAACGCACGGACCGGCTGTATAGGGGCGGTTTCGGTTCGGGCGTTGGCTCCGGAGCCGGGTGGTGAGGGCCTCACGCTCGGAGTCGTGGGTGCGGGCGCGCAGGCGCGCTGGCAGAGCCGCGCGATCGGAACCGTCGCGACGCTCTCGGACGTACGGATCTACTCGCCGAGTGACTCGCGTGACGCGTGTGCGGCCGACCTGAGCGAGGAGGGGATTCCGGCACGGGCGGTCGACACGGCCAGAGAAGCCGTCGAGGGGGCCGACGTAGTCGTGACCGCGACGACGGCGACCGAGCCCGTCTTCCCGCCCGATGCGCTCGAGACCGGGAGCCTCGTCATCGCCATCGGTGCGTTCACGGCGGAGATGCGGGAGCTCGCTCCGCGTGTCCTCGAGCGCGCCGAGCTGACGTTCGCCGACGTGCCCGAGGAAGCTGCTGAGACCGGCGACCTCCTCGCGAGCGACCGTGACGTCGACGATCTGGTCGAACTCGGCGTGCCCCTCGCTGACGGATATCGCCGTGAATCGTCCGACGGGGTGCTGGTGGTCACGAGCGTCGGGTCCGCAACCTTGGATGCCGCAGCGGGCGAGACGGTCTACCGGCGGGCTGTCGAGTCGGGCGACGGCACCGAGATCCCGCTGTAGCTCGGTCGATGTCCACCGGTCAGCGCGATTCGACGTAGGTTTCGATGAGCGTGCGGAGTTGGTCTTCGCCCTGGAGACCGACGACTTTCTCGACCTGCTCACCCCCGGCGAACAGGACAAGCGTGGGAACCCCTCGGACGCCGTAGGAAGCGGCTAGTTGCTGGTTGGCGTCGACGTCGACTTTCGCTACAGTCGCGCCGGTCTCGGCAGCCAGCGTCTCGACGATCGGTTCGAGCATTTGGCACGGACCACACCAGTCGGCGTAGAAGTCCGTGAGGACGACATCGCGTTCCGCGACGACGTCGTCGAGTTGGGACTGTCCGTCGACGTAGATCGGTTCGTTCGCGGTCGCGGTACCGGTGTCGGATGCAGTATCTGTTGCCATCACCAGTACGTATGCGCCAGCACCAATTAAGTATTGTGTAGAAAATACAATATTACACAACATTAGGTACGGTCGAGGAGTCGCGGTCGTAACTGTGTCTCATACGGCGGTGTCCGAGCCTCACAGGAAAGTCCCCGATCGCCGCGAGTAATGGACCCGAAGTAGAGGGAAGTGAAGGAGAGGGAAGTGAAGGAGAGGGAAGCGAGGGAGTTAGCTTTCGGCGGCGGGGGCCGTAGCCTCGGACTGTTCGTACTTGGTCTCGAACTCCTGGATCAGCTGCCCCATCTTCGCGTACCAGTCGTTGAGCAGGCGCTGCATGTCGTCGGCGATCTTGGAGGGGTCCGTCGGTGAGTAGACGTGGTAGTAGCCGCCCTGGTCGTAGTTGATCTGCTCTTTCTCGATGAAACCGGTCTGTAGCAACCGCTGGACGGCGCGGTAGGCGGTCGAGCGTTCGCGGTCGACTGACTCGGCTATTTCGTCGACGGTCAGCGGTTCTCCGGACTCGACGAGCGCTCGGAAGCACTCCTTATCGAGTTCCTTGAGGCCGTGGAAGCACTCCAGCAGCCCCTCGCACTCCATGTCCCGGCGGAGCTGTTCAGACATCGAATCTGGCATCGTTATCGATAACACGTAGGTGCTGAGCGGTTAAAAGACTTTTGCACAGTTCGCACAATTTTGCGACGAACCAAGAGTGAGTGAAATGGGACGTACCCGATAACGGCTACCCGTCGCCCTAGAAATCCCAACGGGGTAGACGAACAAAACGCTCCCGACGGACGTGGATTGACCTACGAACGGGTTAGTCCGCCGCTGTGGCCCCCTGCCGACGCGTCTGACGGAGCGACGAGACCGTCGTGTAGAGGATCGCGAAGGCGACGACGACCGCCGCGCCGATGACGAGTACCAACCCGAGCAGCTCGAGAGTCGGGTTGCCGGTGTAGGAGCCGATCTCCCCGATACCCACCGCGATGGAACCGATCAAGAGCATCCCGCCGAAGTAGATCTTGATGCCGTCAGCGTCGACGACGGCGGTCGCGGCGGAGCCGATACGCGCACCGAGGGCGCTCCCGAACAGCAGCGGGGCGACGATGCCGAGGTTCACGCCGCCGCCCTGTCCGTAGAGGTAACTTCCGAGACCGCCGGAGAAGACGATCTCGAAGAGGTCGGTGCCGACGGCGACGGGCACGGGGACACCGATCGCGTAGATCATCGCCGGCATCCGGATGAAGCCGCCACCGACGCCGAGGAAGCCGGACAGGAGACCGGTCGCGAAGGCCACGGCGGTGATGACCCACGCGGAGACGCGGACGTCGCCGCGGAGCGTCACCATCGGCGGGATCCGAACGGTCTGTTGAATCGTCTTCGCGATTTCGGGGATCTCGTACTCGTCGAGGTCCCGGTCAGACGCCTCGTGGTCGATCCCATCGCCGCCGTCACTGTTCAGGGCGTCGCGGGTCACCATCGCTCCGACGCCGCCGAGTAGGACCACGTAGGCGACGCTGATGATACCGCCGGCGAGTCCCAGCGACTCGAGGTAGTAGACGCTGGCGCGCCCGGCCTCGATCCCGATGGTCGTCCCGGTGATCATGATCGCGCCGAGCTTGTAGTCGACCTGCCCGAGGTCGTGGTGCTTCAGGGTCGCGATGACGGCCGTCCCGAAGACGAACGCCATCCCGCTCCCGACCGCGACGGGCGCCGGGTAATCCAGCATCAGCAGGGCGGGGGTAACGAGGAACGACCCGCCCATGCCGAAGAACCCGAACAGGACCCCGACGACGAGGCCGAACCCGACGAACAGAGCGATCATTTCAGGGCTGGTCCCCAAGGCGCCGAGCCCGTCGAGGAGGCTATTGAGCATTCGATTCACCTCCGACTAAGAGATTCATCAGATAGGGCCCGAAGAGTCGTTCGAGGCCGCCGTACCCCACGTACAGCACGATCGCTTCCAGTAGAATCGTGCCGATAAGCAAGGCTGTCTCCGGGTCCCACGTAGGAATCTCTAGTCCCGGCATCGATTCTCCCCCCAACGTCCGAACACGGATATTCGCTGTTGGCACATTTCTGCTCAATACGTCCTACCCGCTTCGAGGTTATAACGGTTTTGGGATAAACGCACAATACTATATTCCGATAACCTCGGTTGGAGTACCGATAACTTACAGCGAACGTATAGTGCTCCGGGGGTTCGAGAAACCGCTCGGCGTGGGTCCCGAGTATCGGCTACCTATACAAAATCAAACAAAACCGTGTTGTGGACGCTCGACGAAAGTGTCGATATGAGGGCCCTGTGCGCGACCGACCTGTCGGCTGCGAGTGAGGCCGCGATAGAGAACGAAACCTGCCTCGAGTGCCTGGGCCGTATCGGCGTCGATACGATCCACCTCGTGACGGTCGTTCCGGCGAACGTCCACTCCGGGATGCCCGGCGTGAATTTCGAGGAGCGACGCAGACGCGGGCTAGACCAGTATCGGGAGGTGATCGAGGCCGCCGGGTTCGACGTCGAGACTCACGTCGTCCGTGGGACACCGTATCGACGCATCAACGGCATCGCTGAGACCGTCCACGCCGACCTATCGGTCGTCAGCTCACGGGGTCAGAGCCCGTTGGAAAACCGTGTCATCGGCTCGACCGCCCGCAACCTCGCGCGGACGACCGTCGTTCCGTTACTGGTTAACCGCGTCGAGCGGGCGACCGACGACCCGGAGGTGCTCCGAGAAGACCTCTTCCGGCGGGTGCTCTTCGCGACGGACTTCTCCGAGAACGCCGACCGAGCGTTCGACGCCTTCTCCTACCTCCGTCACGCGACCGAGGAGGCGGCGCTCGTACACGTTCGGTCGCCGAAAGACGAGGACGCCGACGTCGACCCACGGGAGCGGCTGGCCGAGCGTGCGAGCACGCTGGAAACCTGGGGCATCGAGACGCGGATCGAGGTCCGACACGGCGATCCCGCCGACGAGATCCTCGCCGTCGAATCTGAGGTAACACCGTCGGCGGTCCTTGTCGGGTCGAAAGGGAGAAGCCGTATCCGACGGCTCCTGTTGGGGAGTGTCTCCGAGGAGATCGTCGCACAAGCAACGGGAAACGTCTTTCTCGTCCCGCCACCCCGGGCAGTCTGAGAGAGACGACACCAGGGCTGCGACATCGTCGGGCGTCGGCAGCCCTTGCCAGCTCTCAGGGCGCGTGGGAGTTCCACGAGACGTGCCCCCAACGGAGCATTCAGTCTTCAGTGACGCTTCCCCTTCCAGCTCCCGCAGGCGCGGGCGGCTCGTGAGTACCGAACTCGGGATGGGTCTCCTCCATCCAGAGATACACCACAGCGCCGGAAACGAACATCAGACCAGTGGTCAGGTAAAACGCGGCTTCAACGTTCACGAACTCCATCGAGAGTCCGATCAGGACCGCGCCGACGGCGTAGCCGGAGTCCCGCCACATCCGGTAGACGCCCATGCCCGCCGAGCGCCACGTCGGGTGGGCCGCATCGCTCGGAACCGTCATCAGGTTCGGGTACAGCAGCGCCATCCCCAGACCGGAGACGCCGGCCAGCGCAGCCCACGGGAGGTAGCCATCGACGAGCGCCATTCCGAGGACGCCCGCGCCCGCGAGGAACATCCCGGCGATGACGGGGGGACGGCGACCGATTCGGTCCGCGAGCCCGCCGGTCGCGATCTGGAGGAAGTACATCGCGCTGTGGACCCCGATGACGACCCCGACCGCCGCGATACCGAGCCCCTGGCTCGTCAGGTACAGCGGGACGGCGATCCAGAACAGCGTATCGACGAAGTTCTCGATGTGGCCGGCCTGCGCCGCCGCGAACAGTGTCCGGTCGCCGTACGTCGCGCGCTTCAGCACCTCATTGAACGGGAGGTTCGCGTCGTGATGGTCGTCGTCCCCCTCGGCTTGGGCGTACTGAACGGTTTCCTTGATCAGGAAGATCGAGATGAGGAACGCCAGCACGACCACGACAGCCAGGAAGTAGAACGGTTCGGGCCGGAGACTCCACTGGCCGGCGATGGCGCCCGTGAGCCAGGCACCGACGGCGACGCCAGTGTAGCCGAACGCCTCGTCGATCCCGACTGCGAGCCCGCGCTGGTCGGGCCCCGCGAGGTCGATCTTCGCGTTGATCGCCATGCTCCAGGTCAACGCTTGGTTGACACCCAGCAGGATGTTCCCGACGGTGATCCAGCCCCAGCTCGGGGCGAAGATGAGGATGACCGGCAGCGGGAGTGCAGTCGCCCACCCGGCGATGAGGACGGGTTTGCGACCGTACTCCTCACCCCACTTGCCGGCGTAGAGATTGAGGATCGACTTCACGACGCCGAAGGACACGACGAACGAGCCGATCACGAGGAACGACTCGACGCCGAGGACATCCTCCCCCAGCACGGGGACGACGGTTCGTTCGGAGCCGATGGTCAGTCCCGTCGCGAAGACGAGCAGGACGTGCAGCGAGAACTGCCCGAGGTGTTCGCGGATTCCCTGTTCGAGTTCAGTTGTCGTAGGCATTAGTTCGTGAGTTCAGCAGGTTCATTTGTGGGTTACAGGAGGAGGAGCGCGGTGCCGTACGCGAGGCCGAACGACAGGACGAACGACCCTGCCCACGCCCCGACTGTCAGGAGAATCTTTCTGGCATCCACAGCTTCCCGACCGCCGACAGCGGCACCGCTCCCGATGATCGCGGACACGACGATCTCGTTGAACGAGACCGGGACGCCGAGCAGGACTGCCAGCTGTGCGATCAGGAACGACGGCACGAGCGCCGAGATGGAGCGCCGCGGGCCGAGCGACGAGTAGTCCTGAGCGAGCGACTTGATCATCCGCGGCGCGCCCGTCCACGAGCCGACGAGCATTCCGAGGCCGCCGCCGACGAGCACGGCGAACGTCGAGACCATCCCCACCTCGTCGAGCAGCGGCAGCAGCGGCCCGACGGCGAGCCCCACTTGGCTCCCGCCCGCGGAGAACGCCACGAGCGACCCGAGTGCCAGCAGCACGCGCCGCAGCCCCCCCCGTTCGTCGCGACCCACGTCCCACCAGACGACCGTTGCGACGGCTAGCGCAGCGAGGCCGGTGATTCCGAGCGCCGAGGCGAGCCCGTCGACCGACAGCACCTGCTGTCCGAAACCGCGGAGTGTTCCCGCCGCGCTCCCTTCACCCAGGAAGCTGAACTGAATGTTCACGAGAACGGCGCCGACAAGCCCGGTAAGGACGGGGATGCTGTACCGTTCGGGAACGCCGGGACGCGGGAGAAGGCTCGCGATTCCGAACGCGATACCGCCACCGACGAACGGCGTCAACGCCCAGACGGCGGCGATCTGGCGGTACTTCGGCCAGACCGGCGACCCGCCGAGAGCGAGGCCGACGCCGATAACGGCGCCGGTCACGGTGAACGCCGTCGCGATCGGGTAGCCGGTCGTGATACCGACCGCCATCAGCCCCGCACCCAACACGAGCACGAGGATGACGCCGGCGACGGGCAGGCTGATGCCGCCGACGAGCCCGCTCCCGACGGCTTCCGAGACGTTTCCGCCCTGGGTAACGGCGCCGGCGAAGCCGAAGATGCCGACCAGGAAGGCGGCCCGCATCGTCCCGATGGCGTTCGCGCCGACGGCGGGGGCGTACGGCGTCGCGCCGCTCGATCCGGCGCCGATGACCCACGCCATGAACAGGCTTGCGAGCGCTGCACCGGCGAAGAGAGCGATGAGAGCGGGGTCCATAACGGAAGTTAGTCCGCGCTCGTCGCGGCGGTGTCACGCGCCCGGGTGCGGCTCCGCCAGTAGCCCTGTGCGTACGCGCCGAGGAACATCCCGGCGAGCGCCCAGAGGATCGTGACGTTGCCGACACCGAGGCTCGCGTACGCGGCGCCCGGACAGATGCCGGAGAGCCCCCAACCGACGCCGAAGACGGCGCCGCCGACCAAGACGTTCCGGTCGAACGGCTTCAGGCGCCGCTCGTAGGGGTCGCCCGTGAGGGGTGCGGCGTCCCGGATCCGGGGCAGCAGCGCGAACGCGATCCCGGAGACGATCGCGGCCCCGAACATCACGAACGGGAGGCCGAGGTCGTCGAACTGGAGGAAGTTCAGCACGACTTCCGGCCGCGCCATGTGGCTGAACCCGAGCCCGAAGCCGAACACGATGCCGCCGACGAAGATCAGCGGCTTGAACAGCGGGTGGCGGTCGCTCATGGGCTCACCCCCAGCGCTGCGACGACCTGGGCGGTCCCGATGGCGACGGTCAGGAACGTCATCACGCCGACCAGCGACGTCTTCGACGCCGAGCCGACGCCGCAGACGCCGTGCCCGGACGTACAGCCCTTGCCGATCCGGGTCCCGATGCCGACCAGGATGCCGCCGACGAACAGCCGCCACGGCTGGACGTCGGTCGTCCAGAGCGTCACGCCGGCGACCTCGTACAGCCGACCGGTCGTCCCGGGCTCGTACAGCGAACTCGTGACCAGCCCGGACTGGAACGTCGCCGCGAACGCCAGCCCGCCCAGGATGATGCCGGCCGTGAACACGAGCCGCCAGTCCCGAGAGCCGACGTACTGCTGGAACCGCGACCGGTCGGAGACGTACGACAGCGTCGACTCCAGAAACGTGCTCGCCCCGGCCGGGATTCCCGTTCCGACGTAGATCAGGACGGTCCCGAGGCCGACGAGCAGTCCGCCGACGGCGTAGCGACTGATCCCGTTGGGGAACAGCTCGGCGGCCGCCTGGAGCAGTACTGGGTCAGTGACCATCGGCGTCGTTAGTCACCCGCGAGCGAGTCCTGACTGGCTGCGCAGTTGTTCGGCCCGAGTTCCAGCGTGAACGCTTCCTCGTCGTCGACGGCATTCTGGCCGAGGTTCGTCGCGATGATGTCCTCGTAGTTGGCCGGCCGGGGCGGCATGTCCGAGAGGATCAGGTCGACGAACGCGTCCTCGTCCATCGTGAGCGCGTCCATCTCCTCGACGAGCTCGCCGATGGGCGCGGTGTAGGTGCCGTCCGCGGCGGGCTCGGCGGCGTCGCTGAAGTGCGCGCCACCGACGAGCGTGTCGTCGGGCAGCGTCAGCACGCGCTCCTGTAGCGACTCGTAGAGCATGCGCGCGGCGTCGGGCGCGCCGTCGTCGCCCTCTTCGAGGTCGGGGCGGGCGACGCTCTCGACGAACAGCCCGTCGCCGGTCGCGAGCAGGCTGTCGTCGACGAGGTACGAGGTCATCCCGGTCGTGTGACCCGGCGTGTAGACGGCTTCGACGGCGGCGTCACCGACGGTGAAGGCGTCGCCGTCCGCGGCGGTCATCAGGTCGTCGGCATACGTGACCCCGCGGTCGACGGCGGCCTCGGGGACGGCGCCCTCGACGCCGTGCTCGGCGAGGTCCCGCACGCCCGAGATGTGGTCGGCGTGGACGTGGGTGTCGAGGGCGTACTTGAGGTCGACGCCGAGGTCGTCAGCATCGTCGAGGTAGCGGTCGGTGAACGCGCGCAGCGGGTCGATGACGGCGGCTTCGCCGTCGTCGTAGAGGAGGTAGCCGAGGCAGCCCGAGGAGGGGCGCTGGTACTGTAACAGCGTGCCGGCGCCGTCGTAGCGTTCGACCTCGACGGCCTCGTAGATGCTCGCCCAGCCGTTCATTCCGTCCTCGAGGTGGTTTACGTCGTAGCCGCGTTCCGCGAGCGTGCCCGCGACGAACTCGCTGGCGCCCCCTTTCGCGCAGAGAACGGTCACCTCCCGGTTGTCGGGAATCTCAGCGAGAACCTCCTCGTCGATGTCGTCCTCGAGGAACTCGAAGTACGGGATGTTGATCGACGTGACGTTCTCGCCGTCGATGCGCCACTCCTCGTAGTCCGATTGCATGCGGGCGTCGAGGAGCGTGACGGCCTCGCCGGCGTCGATGCGGTCCTTCAACGATTCTGGGTCGACGGATTCCACGTCGACGTCCGGAGTCGGGAAGTCGTCGGCGTTCATGTTGTGCAGTCGCTTCTACCGGGTGGACGCACAAAAGCATTTGCATAGTAATTCCCTTTCTAAACAATACTACGTAGCCAAATAAGCTCTCAAACACCCCCTTAACCCCAAATCTGTGGCCCTGACCCGCTTAAACAGAGGTTCTGCCGTATGTAGTAGTTTGCAGTCTTTACAAGAACCGACAATCTTTTACTTAGGTAGGGGGTATTGTGCGATAGCTCCAATACAGACGGACGGAGCAGATACCCAATGAGTGCTGAATTCGACATCACAGAGACGCTCGACGTGAAAGGCGCATCGTGCCCCATGCCAGTAGTGAAGACGAAGTCCGCTATCGACGACCTCGCGGACGGTGAGGTTCTCGAAGTGCTGGCGACCGACTCCGGAAGCATGAGCGACATCGACGGCTGGGCGTCCGGCACCGAGGGCGTCGAGCTCGTCGAGCAGGAGGAAGGCGACGACGCGTACAAACACTACGTCCGGAAGACGGAGTGACGATGAGCACGGACACACCGGCGGCGCCGGACGACGACGCGCCCTCGCGTGCGGAACTGGCCGCGCGCGTCGACGAACTCGAGGACGCACTCGCCGAAGCCACGAGCGAAGACGACGCCAAGAAGATGAGCATCATCGCCACGAAGGGCACGCTGGACATGGCGTACCCGCCGCTCATCCTCGCCAGCACCGCGGCCGCGTTCGGCTACGATGTCACCGTCTTCCACACGTTCTGGGGGCTGGAAATCCTCCACGAGGAGCGCTCGAAGAACCTCAAGCTCAGCTCCGTCGGCAACCCCAACATGCCCGTGCCGAACGCCGTCGCTGCGCTCCCCGGCATGGACCGCGTGACGACGAAGATGATGGAGAAGAAGATTGCAGACAACGACACCGCCTCCATCGAGGAGCTGCTGGAGACGAGTCTGGAGATGGGGGTGGAGTTCCAGGCCTGCCAGATGACCATCGATTTGATGGACTACGACGAGGACGACTTCTACGACGGCGTCACCACCGGCGTCGGCGCTGCGACCGCCCTCAGAGACATGGCCGACGCCGACATCCAGCTGCTCGTCTGAGCTCCGATGGATACCCTCGGGAATCCGGTTTCTCAGTTCGTCGATGCCGTCGCAGACGCGGCGGGCATCGAGCCGGACCCAGTAGAGCGGTCGGTCGACGATTCGACAGCGTCTGGCCTCGACGTTCTATTCGCGTGTCGTGTTCACGACGCCGCCGGTGGCAGCGGTCGCGTCCAAGTCGCCTGAAACAGACAACACGTCTCTCCGACAGCGGTAGTCCACAGACGAGCACTCCAGCAGCGCCGGCCGATTCCAATACCTAGACTCGAAGACAGTATCGCAGCGGGAGAAACGGACAACGGCGGTCGCGGCAGGACCATCCGATTCGAGGGTGTCCAGCAACCGCAACGTGAGCGTTGACCGCGTCTACGACCATCCATCTGTACTCGGCACGGGGCAGTCATTTTCAATCGCCGCAGTGGAATCTGCACTGAGGCTCATCCGGACAGGCCGACTCGGTTGCCGAAAGCAAGAGGAGGGTGAGAGACAACGTTCCGCCCCAGAATCGGCTGTGGTCGGGACTACGGCCAGAGCCCGCGTGTCTCGTGAGCTTCGGCAATCCGAGAGAGGGCGACTACGTACGCCGCGTCACGCCACGTCACGTCCCGTGTGTCGAACTCCTCGCGCACGTCGCTCCAAGCGGCCAGCATCTCCGTTTCCAGTTCGTCATTGACGCGCTCCAGCGACCACGACCGGCGGTTGATATCCTGGAGCCACTCGAAGTAGCTGACGGTCACCCCGCCGGCGTTCGCCAGAATGTCCGGAATCACGGGAAGGTCGCGCTCAGCGAAGATTTCGCTCGCCGCGGTCGTCGTCGGGCCGTTCGCGCCTTCGATGATGATGTCCGCGGCGACGTCGTCGGCGTTGTCCGCCGTCAGCACGTTCCCGATTGCCGCCGGAATCACTACGTCGACGTCGAGTTCCAGCAACTCATCGTTGCTCACGGTCTCGGGGGCCTCGTGGCCCATCACGGCTTCGGGCTCCTCGTGGTGGGAAGCGATGGCGTGCGTGTCCAAACCGTTGGCGTCGTAGACGCCGCCGTTGACGTCGCTGACGGCGACAACGTTCGCACCCCAGTCGTCGAGGAGGCGGGCAGCGTTCGACCCGACGCTGCCGTACCCTTGGATGGCGACATCAGTCTCCTTGATGTCCTTGTCGTAGTAGTCGATCGCCTCGCGCGTGATGATGGCGACGCTCCGCCCGGGCGCCCCATCACGTCCCTTGCTGCCGCCGACGATCGGGGGTTTCCCCGTGACGACGCCGGGGATGGTTTCGCCCTCCTGCATCGAGTAGGCGTCCATCAGCCACGCCATCGTCTGCGGGTCCGTCCCCATGTCGGGGGCGGGAATGTCCGTCGTTGGTCCGATTACGGACCGTATCTCGTCGGTGAACCGGCGCGTCAACTGCTCTTTCTCGTCGGCGGTGAGGTCCTTGGGGTTGACGGCGATACCGCCTTTCGCGCCGCCGAACGGGATGTCCATCACCGCGCACTTCCAGGTCATCCACATCCCGAGTCCGACGCACTCCTCGCGCGTGACCTCGGGATGGTACCGGAGCCCGCCCTTGAACGGTCCGCGGACGCTGTCGTGTTGGGCCCGATACCCGGTGTAGACCTCGACGTCACCGTTCTCGCGTTCGATCGGGACGGTGACCTCGTGGACCTTCTTCGGGTGTTTGAGGCGTTCGACGATGTGCTGGTCGATATCGAGGTGGCCGGCAGCGTGTTGGAGCTGGCGGCGAGCCGTCTCCAGAGCGGACTCTTCCTCGGTCGGTTCCTCCGGTGTCTCGTCGGATGTCGTTGATGTCGAAGCCATCGTTATTCGAGCGGCGTCCGTCGATTGCGCATCTCACCGGCGCAGTCCGGGCACGTGCCAGGGTTGTCCTCTGCAACGACCACGTTCCCGCATTCGAAACACTCGTACGGCGATTCCTCGGCCGGGGTTTGATCGACGTCTCTCATTGCTGATTGCGAGTCCCAGCACCGTCGAGCGGGGTACTCCACTCGATATAATAAGGATATAAGGGAATATTCGGTAGTTGAACACTGAACCCTCGTTCAGCGACAGTGTTTACTATACAAGTCGTTGGTCGACACCGATGCAGATAGCTACGAATGAACTCAGAGACCAGACTCGTCCGAGGGACGCAAGCGGTCAGTCGGTGTGTCCTGCAGCGACCGGTGTATGGTCGTCGACGAGTGCCGCGAACAACTTTCGCTGTGCGGTCCTGATATGCTGATAGAACGCCTGTGGCGAGATACCTAACGAGTCCGCGACAGCCTTGCCGTCGGCCTTTCGTGGTGATTCGAAGAACCCACTGTAGTACGCCGTCTCGAGGACTTCGAGCTGTCTGTCCGTCAGGCGATCGAGGACCGATGCGTAGAACCCGTGTTCCGAGGCCTGCTCCCGCGTCTGCTTCGACACGAGTGTAGTATCACCAAACCGGTCGGTGAGCAACTGAGTTACGTGCCGAACGTCGCCACTTGCCGGCAGATCGACGACTAGCGTCGTGCCCGTTGCCGTAGCTGTCACACTCCGAAGGACAGCTCCGTGACCAGCTAGCTCCGTCGCGAGGAAGGGCTCGGACAGCCGAAGTCGCAACACACCGCCAGTCTCGCCGCCGCGAATCTGCTGGACGTCTTTGACGACCGTGATACCGTCTGTTGCGTCGACGACGCTCTCAAGCGGTGCCTCATCCACGGTAACAAACACGAGATTACCGGTCGCGGTCTGCTGGACACCGCCTTCGTAAGTCAGCGTGCAGTCGGCCGCTGCAGCCAGTTGCGTGAGCACGAACGACGGGTCGCTCACCTCGTACTCGATTCGCGTCATCGACGTCGTGAGCAGCGCCTGCTTGCGCTCGGTCGCGCTGATCGCGGCAGCGATCGTCTCCCCGAGCTCCGAAACGACCGTCTGAATGGTTTCGTCGAACGCGTCAGGTGTCTCCGCGTACACAGTCAAGACCCCGTACGTGAGGTCGTTGTACACCAACGGAACACTCAACGCGGAGAGGAGGTCACGAGAGATGGCGTCCTTGCGCCACGAGGCCGAACGGAGGTCAGCCGCGACGTTCGAGATGTGTGTCACCTCGCCTGTTGTCGCTGTTCGACCGGCCGGCTCGGCCGTCTCCCCGGAGACGTGGAACGATTGGGTATTGAGGTATCCCTGATCGGTCCCTGCCCACGCCTGCGGTGTCACCGCCTTCCCCGCGTCGTCGAGCGTCCCGATCCACGCGAACTGGAAGCGGCCGTCAGCGGTGAGCTGCTCGCAGACGGTGTGGTCAATCTCCTCGCGGGTCTCAGCTTCCACGAGTGCTTGGTCGATTTCGCGGATGGTCTCGTTGATGCGGTTGAGCGTCGTGAGCTGGTCGTTCTGGCGCTGCAGTTCGCGGTCCTGCTCGCGCAACTGTGCCTCGCGACTGACACGGTCGAGGGCCGCTTCCGCGGTCGCCGCCAGCAGGTCGGCGAGTTCCCGCGTAACGTCGTCGAAGGCCGCGATTTCCGTCGAGCCAGCCACAAACACGCCGTGGTTTCCGAGCGGAATATAGGCGGCACTTCGGATGTCAGTCGCGGGATTGGTGAGCCGATCCGCATCGTGGACGTCGTCGAAGAACAGGGCTTCGTTCTCGACGAAACTGTGGCTCGTGAGGTCGTGGCCGTCCGCGTGAATCGCAGGAAGCGGGCCGTGGGCGTCCCGCAGCGCCTGTGAGTGGGCGGCCGGCTGAAGGTGGTTGTCGTCGGCGTCGAAGAGGTAGACGGCGCTGGCGTCGAGGCCGAGGACGTCGGGCGTATCGTCGACGACGTGCTGGGCAATCTCGCGGTGCGTCTCGGCGTACAGGAAGTCCCGAGCGGTCTCCTGGAGCGTCGCCAGCGCCTGTTCGCGCTGTTTGCGCTTCGTAATGTCCCGACAGCTGTACAGCACCGTCCCGTCCTGGATGGAGACTTCGCGTACGTTCACCAGTAGGGTGTGTTCGCGGCCGGCTTTGTCGGTCGCCGTCGTCTCGATGTTCTTCAAAATCCCCGTCTCGGCCAGTTCTTGGCGGTCGAAGAGATCTTCGCCGAGGAGGTCCTCGATCGGACCCAACTCTCGGATTTCGTCGGCAGAATATCCGAAGATGAAGTGGACGTTCGGGCAGACGTACGTGTACTCGCCGTCCTCGTCGGTCATGAGGACGGTATCAGTCATGTTGTTGAGCGTGACGCGGTGCAGTTCCTCCGACTGCCGGAGTTCCCGTTCGAGGTCGACACGCTCGGTGATTTCGACGCTGTCCACGATGATAGAGACGAGCTCGCCGCGTTCGTCGGTGACCGGCTGGACGGAGAGGTCCAACACACGTTCACTCGTTACCGAGGCTTGCGTGACGACGGCGTGCCCGAACTCGCCGCGTTGCGCCGTTTCGATAAGCCGACGGATGTCGTCGCTGGTCTGTGTGTCGCTCGGCCACCAGGGGAGCGTCCAGAACGGGTCACCGACCACGGCGTCAGCGTCGACATCGATGATGTCGCGAGCCGCCTCATTGACGCGCTTGAGCCGGCCGTCTGTGTCGAGTACCCACGTTGCCGACCGAGTGTCGTGGAAAGTGGCATCGAACTGTCGTGCGCGTTCGCGCTGTGTGGCCGACCGCTGGACGTCCCGAAGGGCCCGTTCCGTACGTTGCAGCGCATCGGGGACGACATCCTCGGGAGGCTCACCAACAGCGAGGTAATCAGAGATACCAGCTTCGATAGCCTCGCTTGCGATCGCTTCGCTTCCTTCAGCTGTCCCCAGTAGGACGGGAAGCGTCGTCGTTGTCCCGCGAATCCTACGGACGAAATCGATGCCGGTGGTCTCGGGGAGACGATAGTCGGTAACGATGCAGTCCACGGTGGTTTCGTGGAGTCTCTCTCGGGCTGCCGCGGCTGTCGAGACCAACTGTACAGTTGCGTCAAACTGGGCCTCGAGCTGGTCAGTGTACGCGGCTATCCACGCCGTGTCACCGACGGCGAGGATTGACGACTGGTCGAGGACACTCTTCGAATTGGAACTCATATGTGGCGGAGGACACGCATCACGAATCCAAATACAGCGCTACGCAACGTGTCGATATCGACGACTACCTTCCCCACAGCCAAAGCCTTCACTGTTTAATGGTAAACCCCGACTCAATAATGAGGTTTCTAGGTCAACTACCGGGAAGCCGGTCGTCTTGTGCTCTCAACGTAGACCATCAAACGAGGCCGCGTTCCCCAACCAGATAGCCGGCTCTCAACTATCTCAAAATAAATCTTCATGCTCTTCGTCGAATTTCCCGTTATTGACTGAGTAGTGTGGCGGCACACTAGGCTTTTCACGGTTGGTCACATACGTAGCGGTATGAGCAGCGACCGAATCGACGCTGAAAGCAAGGTGTCTGGAAATCAAGCAAATATCCCTGCCCGAATACGACGTGAACTCGATATCGACGACGGTGACCAACTCCGTTGGCAGCTCGAAGATGATGGGAGTATCCGGGTGCGAGTCATCCAACAGCAGACGGGTACATTCGCCAATTTCGACGGTTACGCTGGTGAGGAGGAAACTGACGTGACCAGCGATCACGATGCTTGGGGCGTCAACGTCGAGTGAATGCCCCGCGCACTCATCGATACATCGGTCCTGTTTGCTGCCGCGTACAAGCGGGATAATTCACACGATACCGCACTCCCGGTGCTCCGCGGCATCGACAATGGAACGCTCCCGGAAGCAGTTGTCTTTGATTACGTTCTCGCCGAGACACTCAACGGTCTCACGACCCACGCCGGACACGACGCAGCCGTTGACCTCCTTGAACGTATCGAAGAGAACGCTTGTTTCCACATCGACTCGCTCACCACCGACGCCCTCGCGACGGGGAAGGCGCTCTTTCGCCAGCACGAACCACTCTCGTTCGTCGATGCCTGCATTGTCGCGTATATGAAAACTGAGGGGCTCGGTTATCTGTATGCGTTCGATGATGACTTCGATGCTGTCGAGGACGTCTATCGGCTCGACACAGCGACGAATCCCTACAATCCAAACTGACGCAAACAGACGACACGGTTGGGGAACGAAGTGCAGTCTCAGGATAGTTCCACGTCGTAGTCAGCAGCCAGCTCCTGGAACGCGTCCCAGCGAACAACAACTCACAGCGTGCAATTGAGAAGTACATCCAGCGGTTTGGCGGTCACAAGGAGGGCCGATTACGGAACAATACCGCTGTTGATGGTGTCCCACGTGACTCCGTTCGATACAGTATTACCCGCGAGGAAGTGGCACCAGAACCGTGACTGAACGAACACCATAATTGACTTCGCCCATCACGAAATAAATTGCTGATTCCTCATATTGACTAATCTACACTCTATACATACCGTTTCGTTCGTTGCAATTTCAGGGACTTGTCTGAAGAAGATGCTCGTGTACCGCGTGGCCGGCCGCACTGCTCAACACTGGGCAAAGCTTTGCGGAACCAGAGCGGAGAGTAGCACGGAAACACACTACAGGGGAATCCATAGGAGCCAGTACCCTGCATGTGCCAGAATTGGCACAGTCAGATTCTCCGTTCGTTCGTAGCCGGCGGCCAGAAGAACGCCCAAAATGGTCGTGAGCAGTCCAATCACGCCTGAAAAGACTAGATGCATGCCACCGAACAGGAGTCCACCGACCAGCACCCGGCCAAACGGTCCGACCGCCCGTTCAAGCGTATCGTGGATTGCCCCACGGTACAGGGCTTCTTCCATCGGTGCCATGATGACGAACATGACTANAATCCCCGGCAGAATCAACTCCGGTTGGTCCAGGAACGCACGCCACTTCGCCTGCCCACCGGGATGTGCGCCGTGGCTCAGCCCGAGCAGCGGTAATACCGGATTCAGTGCCCGCACCGCCACCTCGTATCCGATCGATCCAAGACCGATCCACGCAATCCCCTCGGCTGAGGGCGTCCGTATTCGGTCTAGCGGATTGTAGTCGTCACGCCACCAGATATACCCGGCAGCAACGAGGCCAAACCCCGGCTGGACAATATACCGCTCTAACAACCGTCCGAGATCAGACCACTCAGTGCCGACGGTGGCATAGAGCGGGTCAACAACAACGGCTGAGACAAATGCGGCAACGACCCCTAATGCTGCGAGTGCCACCGCACCTGCCAAGGCCGCGCCTAGCTTTCGTATCTCCGGAGGACGTTCGAATCCACTCGTTTGCGTTTCCATGTGCAGTCACTAGCGAAGCTGATTATTAGTACGAGACGGAGCGTTTCAGCCGCTGAAACGCCTCTCACGCTGTGACAGCCAGCCGGAGCGAACACGACTGTCGTAGCCTGTATCCACCACTCAGAAAAGATGATATTCCGACACGGGCTCGGGAGACTCACTGCCGCCCTCACATATGCCGTTCCGTACGCGGACGGAGCGATGTCCGAGCGAGTTACAGCGCGTGAACTTGACCTCCGGTACGCGTTCGGCTTCGCAGTGCTCCAAGCACTCCAGGAGTTGTCCTCGAGATGGAGTCAGTCGACCCACACTTCGAAGACATGCAGGATGCACGTGAACTGGCTCCCGAAACCGCCGACTGAGCGATGGGTCGGGAGACGCTGCCGTCCGATGACATCGACGAGTCAATCTCGTGGGTCGGCGATTCTGGGTTGTTCATCGCGTATGGCCGCCAGCCGAGCAACAAGTGCACCACACTCGAACTGTCGAACGTTCACGTCGTACGTGAATACTATCTGTCGGCCGCAGAATGTGTCGCGCATGGAAGTCAATCTCGACAACTTCAGCCGACGCGACTGGGAGAAACCCACTGACGGTGAGCCGGTCCGATTCGCCATGGTCGGGCTCGGGTGGTGGACGCGCGAGCAGGCGATTCCCGCCGTCGAGAACACGGAGAACTGTACGACGACGGCGCTGGTGAGTTCCAGCACCGAGAAGGCCGAGGACGTCGCGGCCGACTTAGAAGACATCGAGGCGACGGTCACATACGGCGAGTACGCCGACGGCGAGGCGAGCGACGCGTACGACGCGGTGTACGTCTGTACACCGAACGGGTTCCACCGCGAGCACGTCGAGGCCGCAGCCGCAAACGACAAGCCAGTCCTCTGCGAGAAGCCACTCGAGGCGACTGTAGAGGACGCACAGGCGACCGTCGACGCCTGCCGCGAGGCGGACGTGCCGCTGATGGTCGCGTACCGGCTCCAGACCGAGCCCGTCGCTCGCCGCGCCCGCGAGCTGCTTCGGGACGGCGCAATCGGCGATGTCGTCTCGATAGTCGGGCACATGTCGGACACGATTCTCGACTCCGTTGACGAGACGAGCTGGCGGTTCGACCGTGAGTTGGCGGGTGGAACGACGCTCAACGACATCGGCATCTACCCGCTGAACACGATTCGATTCATCTTGGAGGAGGACCCGGAGGCGGTGTACGCGCGGACGGAGTCCGAGCAGGCCGCCTACGAGGGGACCGACGAGCACGGTGCCTTCCAACTGGAGTTCCCCGACGGCAAGCTCGCCTCCTGTACGGTCTCGCACAGCGCGACGGTGACGTCGAGTCTGCGGTTCGTCGGCACCGAGGGCGAACTGAGCATTGAGGGGCTGTTCTTCCCGAATACCCAGAAGGTACTCCGGGTGTCCGGGCCGGGTATCGAGGGCGAGTTCCGCCCGGAGCCGGTCGACCAGATGCGCGAGGAGTTTGACTACTTCGCCAACCGCCTCCAGCGCGGCCTCAGCCCCGAGCCCGACGGCGAACACAGCATGGTCGATATGCACGCCATCCGTGCGCTCTACGAGTCCGCCGAGAGCGGCCGACGCATCGAACTCGACCTGTAACGAGACATCCAGCTAGCTGACTGGTTTTCCCACCGATTTACACCGTGTCGGACACCCAGAAGGAAGCGTGTGGGCGATTCTCAACCAGTGGTAATCGGCTGAACGTTTACCTTGGCGGCCGCCGAAATCTCGACTGTCGCCGGCCTTCCGAATGCGGCCATCGTCGCACGACGGCGTAGCCTGTCACCACCACGCTACTGTCTTCGCCCGGCGACACCTTCTCTCTGTCTCGCAGTGAAGACAGACGGTAAGCAACAGTACCCACGGACGCAACGTCGCCAGCGCCGCGAAACTTCTCGTTCCCGACAGTCGTCGTCACGTCGAATCTGGTCTCGGCCGGCGTCACGTCCGCCGAACGAGGTTGTCGCGGACGGCGCGCTGAGCGTCGGCGCACAGCGCCTCCACGTGCACGCCAGCCGAAAGGACGGGGAAGGCGACCGGGAGGTCGGCGTAGAGGTAGCGGACGAGGGTGCGGTGGCGCATCCCCGCTCGGCCCGCGTGCTTGGTGGATTCATCGAGGAACGCCTGCCGGTCGGCGAGCAGTCGCTGGCAACGCCGGCGGTGGTCGTCAAGGGTGACGTGGCGGGCGCGCAGGTCCTCGAACCCGAGGTCAGTCAGCGGGGTCTCGTCGGCGTCGACCAACCACGTCAGAATCGGGTCGAGAGCGGTCGACGCCGCGGCCAGTTGGTCGAGTTCGTCCGCCAGTCCGGCCTGCATCGCGCGCGCTTCGGCGCGGCGGG
>JGI12449J12846_1000117_pt1 | contig 25897 bp, 12 predicted proteins | sample 23E2SouthBayCA_FD_12846 | JGI IMG/M metagenome (IMG submission 12846) | reverse complement strand
ACCTCGGCGGCAGCGAGCAGATAGATGGGGAGTTGGAACTTCGTGCCGCCGGTCGTCTTCGTCATATACGGTGCTCGACCAGTCTTGTAGTCGTAGAGCGTGAGCGTCGGTTGTTCTCCATCCCGGTTCACGTCAACGCGGTCGATGTAACCCCGAATCGAGACAGTCGAGCCGTCCGGTCGCTCAACTGTGAACGGCCCAGCATCCGAGTCGGGAAGTCCCTCGCCGAATGGGGCTTCGAACAGGTGTGGGCGGCCGGCGCCGTCCCGCGAGAGCTCGTTGTCGAGGAACTAGCGAACAACCCCTGTTCCGGTGCGTCGTGGGGTTTGCTCCCAGCCTCGTACGGAGCGCTCACGCCGTCACCCAGACCCGCGAACAGCTCCGCCTTCCACCGTTCGTAGAACAGGCCGTCGTACTCGAAGTCAGCATCCCGGAGTTCGTCAACGGCGATCTCGCGAAGGTGCGTCGCCAGGTCGTCCCGGTTAAAGTCCGTGAGATCGACACCATCCTCGGTCTCGTCCTGCAGATCCGCGAAAAATCGTTCGAGAACCTCGTGAACGTAAGATCCGGTTTCGAGGGGCGTAGGGACGACCTCAACGTCATCCGGATCCTCGATTCCGAGCACTTTCTCGGCGTAGAACTTGAACCCACACTCGACGTATCGCTCGATCCGACTCGCGCTGTAGGGTTCTCGTTCCGACGGAGGATAGACCTCAGCGACGGTCTCGGGTTCTAACACGCCGTCGTGTTCGGAGAGGCCTGCCGTTCCCCTGTTGTCCGCACAGTGGAGTCCCCGATCTGTGCGCTTGGTCTGCTCGGGGGAGAAATCACCTCGGTCGCCGGCGAGGCTTACTGCTGCACGCCGGTCGGCCGTTGCAGCGACGTGGCGCTGGAGATCTTCGCGAGAGCCCACGCGGTCGTCGACGCCGTCTTCGGGTTCGATGCCGGTCACGCGCTGGAGTTCGTCGAGGATCGGCGACCGGACGACTGCGGACTCGTCGTCGCCCGTCTCTGGTGTGGTGATCGTGAGTTCGTCGACGTTCGCGAGCAGCGTCGCGAAGAGATAGCGCCCCCGGAGGCGCTCGTCGCCAGTGTCGAAACGCGGATGGGCGTCGGTCATCTCCTCGAAGAAGGCCGGGCGTTCCGGCGTCACCGGGAAGTGCTCGCTCGTCAATCCCACGAGGAACACCTTCTCGAACGAGCGCATCCGGGCGTCGAGCAGCCCCATCACCTCAACGTGGCCACCAGCAGCGCGCTGTGGAACCCGGATCGGCACGCCATCGAACGCACGGGTGAAGAGAGCCAACGGGGAAAGGTCGCTATTGACCGCCGCCAGCGACTCGAATGAGGAAAGGACCTCGTCCACGAGGTCGTAGGCCCGCTGTTCAATGGCTTGCTCGGCACCGCTGGCGTAGTCCTCTGTCGCCGCCTCTAGGTCGAACCGGTCGTCCAACAGTCGACGGAGCGTTTCGGTTGCGTCCTCGACGTCGCCGGTTCGGAGCGTCTCTAGCGTGGCCAGCAGCTCCTCGATCAGTGCCGCCGCCTCGTCGTCGACGTCATCGAGCAGGGGTGACACAGAAACGGTGTCACGCCGACGAGCAGCTGCCGTGACGGCGTTGGCTTGGTCGGTGTCGACGACGTTGACCAATGGATTCGCTAACAGGGACGTGAGGTCCTCCGCCCGCGGATCCGGTTCAGCGAGGTTTAGGAGGTCGTGTACAACGCTCCCGGTGAACGTCCGGTTCAGCTGTGAGGCGGCAGTCGTGACGTGCGGAATGTCGAACGTATCGAACGTGTCCTCGATGTACCCCGAATAAGCCTCGGTCCCGGGGACGACGACGGCCAGGTTGTCGGGGTCGCGACCATTGGCCAACTCGGTACGGAGCTCGCGAGCGACGAAGCGAATCTCGCGCTCGGGCGTCGGGAGTTCCCGCCACAGGAGCGCGTCTGGAGCAGGGACGGTGTCGGGATCCGGGCGGTAGAGCGACTCGGTGATCGTTCCAAAGGCCTGCCCTGACTCGTCGACAGGCTCGAGTTCTACTGTCTCAAAGTCAAGTGCTTCATAGACATCCAAGGCGTCCTCCGCAACGGCGTCGACTCCGCTCCGGCCATCTTGGTGGAGGGGCAGCAGTGCGATCATCGGAAGTTCGTCGATAAGGCGTTCGATGAGGCGGCGTTCGACGGGGCGGAACTCGTGATACCCGGAAAGGATGACGACATCCAGTTCCGGGGAGAGCGCCGATAATGACTGCTCCGCCGTTGCGACGGCGTCGAACATTTCTCCTCGGGTACAGACCCACTCATCGACATAGTCGGCATGGAGATTCCGGTAGTGTCGGTACGCGTCGACAGTGGCTGTCGCGATACGGTCATCGAGGTCTGAGCCCTCGAACTCCGCCGCCAGTGCGTCAGCAGTCCCGACGCCGGCGTCGTCGAAGAGTGAGAAGCGGCTACTGAACGAATCAGCGAGGGCGGCAGAGGCTGGTTCGCCAGCAAGAGCGCCATCTGTCTCGGCTGTTGTTCGGTCAAGCGCGTACTCCGCGAGTCGACGGTTCAGCTGCCCGGAGAGCGGTTGGGCCGGACCGTGGAGATGCTCGTACCACTCCCGAACGACTGCGTCGAGCGTCTCGGCACGAAGACTGAGAGGGTCGTGTGTCGTAGCCCAATTGTCCTCAACTTCACTTCGACGAGCGTCGTTCCGGGTGATGTAGAGAGCACTCCCAAGTGAATTCTCAGCAATCTCCGCAGCCCGTTCAAAAGCCGCCTTCTCTAAATGTACATGCTGAGAACCAGTTAGGAGCGTAGTGGTCATCGAATACATTCCTCAAGATATCGCTCTCACTTCATTTTTATTGGTTCCTCTATGCGTATTCTGACTAACGCGGAGTGAATATCCAACAATGACAAATAGTAAAGTGGGTTGGTTGACTCCACCATCGTATGAACACTCTACCGGACGGCGATAACGGACCGCCGTCTCTTTCCCATACATTCTCTCCCGAAGAGGTCAACATGGATTTGACCATGTGCGGCCTCCTACCCGACCGAGCAGAAGAGATCGCTCGGTTGTACCGTGAACACGGGAACTGGAACCAGGTCAAGGAAATCTGGTTTGAGGAACGACGTGCGAACCGCAGTACGACGGGGAGTTCCCAGAAGATATACCGCGTTCTCTCATCACGATTCAATAACGCACCTGCCACCCTCCCTAATCCGAGTGATCTTCCCGCCGTCTTGGATACCTGTTCGTCATCGCGAGACAAAGCTCAAGTGCTCTACCTCTATCTAGTCGCCGATGACGCGCTCGTTCGATATGCTGTTCACGAATATGCCCGACGCCTTGCTGAGGACTTTCCCGAACCTCTTGACTTCTCTAATGAGACACTCACCTCTGTCTTGAATCAGTTCGAATACACTGACGAGACACCGTTCGACTATGCGGACTCAACGACAGAGAGATGGTGCGAAGGACTGCGGTCAGTTATGCGCGAGATCGGCGTCCTGGAGAATCAGCAAACGGTCGTCGGTAATCCACCATCACTAGGAGAGACGCCACTCCTTGTCGCAATGGGCTACTCGTATGAGGAAGGCGACGAAGAGTGGTTCGAATCACCAACTGGACTCCAGTACCTATTCCAGCCGAGTGCCCGTTGGGAGGAACTCTACAATCGGGCAGCAGAGACTGAGGCGTGGGAGTTTGTCGATCTCCATGGCAGTCTCCAACTGCGGCCGACCGACGAGCCGTACTCATCGATTACGAGTGGAGGGATCTGAATAATGGTCGACACAACGTGGTTTGAGGACTTACCGGAGGACTTCGAAGAATCGGTACGCATCGACCGCGAGGACCAATCTGCAGACGAGAAACGTCACCGGAAACAAGCCATCGAGTCATATCACGTTACGGCTGACTCCCAGCGGTTCCTCGAAGACTTCGTCAAACGACTGCTCGGCGAAGCAGAGGATATGCGTACGGGGTCAAACTACTGGCTCTACGGTTACTACGGGAGCGGAAAGAGCCACCTCCTAACCGTTCTGGATGGGCTGATGGATACTCAGTGGCTCCAAGACCGCTCCGACGAGGTTTGGAGGAACCTCGTCCCGGATGCGTCAGCGAGCGGGGACCTCGATACGCTCCGAACCCAGTGGGAATCCGTTCATTCCGAATATCACGTCATCCCTGTCTCAGTGAACCTGCTGAAGTATCAGGGTCAGAAGCAACGCAGCTTTAGTGAAATCGTTCTCCGGCACGCCCACCAGAATCCGATTCTCACGGGCGTCAATAACGGGGTCTCGACTGGATTGTCCTCCCAGCTTGACGTCGCATACTTCGAAGATTGGTATCAAACGACCGACGCTTGGCCGGAACGGGAGGATCGAGCTGCATCAGTCGTCGAGAGAGTGACACCAGACCAACCGCGATACGAGTGGGGAACTGACGGCCTCTGGACCGACGTCCAGGAGTACAGTGCGCTGTCCGATGTTGTGCTTCCGAAGCTGTTTGAGGGCGTTACGGGGACACGCGATGGCTACACTGACCTTCAACCCTCGGATATTGACCCAGAAGAGGTTGTCAGTCGACTGGAATCGCTGCGCCTGGAACGTGAAGCGGAGCTTGAGCAACCTGTCAAGCTCGTCCTCCTGCTCGACGAGGTGAGCCTCTTCATTGGGACCGACTTCGAGCGGCTCACCGAACTACAGACACTCGCGGAAAACGTCGACGACATCGGAAACGGCGACATTCAGCTCGTCGCGACGGCGCAGGCAAAAATCGAAGACGTCCAACCCAAGTTCGCGGCCCACGGGGCCGATTTCAGTATCGTCAAAGATCGGTTCCCGCACCGGTATCAGCTTCCGAGCAAGCACGTCGGAGACATCGCCAAACGCCGTCTGTTCCAGAAGTCAGAGACGGGTGAAGACGCGGTTCGGCGAGTCCTTGACGACGCCAACGTGAAACCGGCTGAGTCGCTCGTGTACAACGAAATCAAACAGAACACCAAGCCGGCACTCGATGCAATTGATGATGAGGAACTCATAGAGTTCTACCCCTTCCTGCCGTATCACGCGCCGCTGTTCCTCGAAATCCTGTTCAACCTCCGTCGAGAGGCAAACGACCCGGCGAAGTCCATCTTCTCGGGGACTGCCCGTGCCATTCTCGCGCTTATGCACGGGTTGCTGGACGACTGGGTCGACGAGGGCAGAGAAGACCATATCGTCTCGCTGGTCGACTTCTTCGAGTTGATTGAGCCTGAACTCCGTGAAATCTTACCGCAGGATATGCGGGTCGTCGAGGGCGCCGAAGAGACGACCGGCATCGCTGACGAGGTAGGCGACGACGAAAGTGAGCTTCAAGAGTTCGACCTCGACGTTGCGAAGGCCGTACTCCTGCTCCAGCACGTCCACGAAATCGTTCCCCTGAACGAGGGGAATATCGCGGTCGCCGTCATGGACGACCTGAACGGCCAATCGTGGATTAGCACGACCAATCGGGTTGAGGAATCACTGGATCGACTGCAGAAGTTCATTCGACCGACGCAAGACGAAAGTGGGTCTCGCTATCGGTTCGCGACACAGGAAGAACGCCTCATCTACGACGAGACCGAGGAGAATGAAGCTGACCCCGACTGGGACGACGTCGTCGACACCTTGGACGAACATCTCTGGAATCGCATCACTCAGGACCTATCGCTACCGGAGTCAGTCCCATACGGAGAATCCAGTGACGAGTACCCCGTTTCGTATCACTTCGGACTCGACGGGACAACATTCAAGAGCAGTATTGAAGCCGAAGGTGGGCTAGACATCGACGTCGATGTGCAGGGCGTCCGCCCAGACATAGAACCAGAGCAGACCGACGAGGACACGCTCTACTGGGAGATTGACACAGATGGCCTCCAAGATCTTCGCAAACGAATGATTGAGTGGTGGGCGCTTCGCGACGCAATTGCGACGCGTGACGCCCCGCCAGCCGTCGAGCGTGACCTCGAACAGCGTGCCAACGCCGTCCGAAGTAAGCTGACGAGCGCAATGATGAGTGGCTCGTATAGCGTGAAAGATCGGACGGACATCGGTGGTCTCTCGAAGGCGATCCAAGCTACTGTCGACGTCGCCTATCCCGGCGACTTCCACCCGATGATGCTCCAGATCGACGAAAGTCGGCTGCGAGAACTACGCGAACTCGACAGCGATGCACCGCTCCCACCGTGGGCACGAACAATCCAAGTCCCCTCGTCGAGCCAGAATGGTGGGCAGGGTAAACAGACGATTCAACGAAACGTAATGTCCCTCACCGGCCGGCAGCTGAAAGGCCGCGACGAAGGGCTCAATATGAACACCGTTCTCGACGGAATCGTCGAGGAGAAGCCATTCTACGACGAGGCCCGGCCTGCTCTCTGTGCGATCATCTGGGGGTTCTGTCGGGAGGGAAGACTACTACCAATCGACGAAAACGGAAACACGCTGGAGGACGAATCCGTCCTTGACCTCGACAGCCTCTCGACGACGAGGTTGAAACTCCTTCCACGCACAAACTTGAGCAAGCTGCTGGAAGAGGGTGGATTCAAGGAGACGACTGAAACGGTCGCGGATGGTCTCATCCACCTCCAAGAAGCTAATCAGCAGATTCGCTCGAAGCTGACCGGACTTCGCGAAGACGTCACGCTAGTCGTCGACACCGACGTGCGAACCGACGAAGTCGCTGGCTTACTCAATGCGTTTGCTGATGAGCTGGCAGAACGAATCAATACTACCGAAAATCGCATCTCAACCGTCAAGTCACAAGATGACGGGATCGAGGAGGTCATCGACGAGACCAACGAGGCCCAAGAGTGGGTTGAAGAGGTAACCGACGTCTGGAACCGGCGTCTTTCGACACTACACCAGCTTGACGCGGTACTAACGATTCGAAACCGCCAGTTCGACTGGGTTGACGACGACGCTCAAGCATCTATCAAGTCCCGCTCATCTGCGGTCTCATCATTCGATGGGGAGTGGTGGACGACCGATGGGTGGAGTACACTCTCCGGAGAACTAGTTCCCGACCCCGCGCCCGAACTTGAGAGGTCGTGGAACGCGTTCGTTGACGAACGAGGGCTGCGTGAACTAGTCAGTCGTATTGAGGAGCATCCATGGATTCTCCCAGCTACTGATCTCCCCGCAGGCGTCCACGTCGCCTTCGAAGGCGAATACATCACTCCGATGCGCCACCTCCAGCAGTGGTACGAAACCATCGAGAGCGCGATCACGGTGTTGTCTACCGATGCTGGTTCAGACGACATCGTCGAGATTACTGGCGACGTGGCGCAGTTAGAGCCGCTCGCTGAAACTATCGAGTACAGTCCGAGTGAACTGGATGGCCGGCTCGATGAACTGTCGTCGATCGTGGGGGATCGAACGCCGGACGACGTCGATCAAATCGGTATCGTTCCTGACGATCGGCAGAAACTGAATCGTCGGCTGGGGCGTCTCGTGGAACAGCAAGATCTTGAAATCGAGGAGACTGACGAAGGGGTGATTATTCGATGAGCCAGACGAGTTCGTCGCCATATCGTGAATTCAAGGAGAAACTACATACATTCGCTCAGGGGCAACACGGGATTCGTAACCCGTTCGTCATCGCTGCTGTCGACCCAACAATCGAGCATCGGGTCGCAGATAGGCTCGCAACCTGGTCCGATGGACGAAAGGAAGCCCCAGAGATCCCCGACAGCGTAACCGTCCAGCCGATCTGGCTTGACGAACTCCTGCCACGGACCGATGTGTACAAACTCCTCGTCGACCTGGGAGAACCCCTGGCTGAACTCGAGGGCGATACGTCGATAGGTGAGCGTATCGAGGAGACGATGCAGGACCGGCTTGCTGAAGAACTCGTTCAGCAAATGATCGAACACGAGCTCAGCGAAGCCCAGCTGGAGACCCAGAGCCATGTGGTACTCTTGCTAAATCTCGGCAGTCTGTATCCGTTCACGCGTGCATCGGAACTGCTGGACGAGCTTGACCGTCGGAACGTAAAGTCCACCATCGGAATCCCATTCCCGGGGGACGTCGTTGGCGGGAAGCTGAGCTTCTTCGGCGGTGAATCACGCCATTACTATCCCGCCCACCAGATTGACGGCCAGATCCAGGGGGTGCATCTCCAATGACTATCGACGACCTCTTCGACAGCGATCCGACACGACAGCTCGAAGAAGTACAGAAAGTCAACGCTCGCGAGCGAGCCGAGACCGACGTGAGAGAGTTCTACGAAACCGACAGTGCCGAGCAGGTCCTCGAAACGCTCGGCGAAGCTATCCAGACGCATCCCGGTGAGGCCGCGCGGTTCCTCTACATCCACGCGACGTTCGGTTCGGGGAAGACCCACCTCCTGAAGCTGGTCGGCCTCCTCGCCGACGACGAATCCGAGTTCGCCTACCTGGGTAATCGGCTAGCCGAACAGTGGCCGGGGTTCGATGAACTCCAGCAGGCAATCACAGACTCTCACGTCGACCGCCTCAAGCCAGTTTTCCTCAACCTGCTTGACCGCGATGCGTCGAAAGAGCCGCCGCTGCCGTTCCTCATCTTCGAGGCGATTGGTCGGGATCTCGGATATCCGACCGACCCGAACTGGCTGCTCGAGTGGGCGTGGACGCTGGACATGGAGTACGATGGGGTCTGGGAAGCCCTCCGAACGTTCGAGCATGACGGGAAGACATTCGACGACGTACTCGCAGAACGGGCGTCCCTCCGCAGCTGGCTCTACGAGGCGTTGCCGGCGATGGAAGAGACATCCGGGACGGAACTCAACAGTCGTTCGGGCGTGAAAGCCTCCATCGAGACCGCAGAAGCGGATGTCGATCCAGAAAAATTCGATCCCGAGGACCTCGTCTCACGGGTCGAGACTGCAACGGAGGCTCTCAACGACGGCAGCAAACGAACCGAATTGATGCTCGGCTTAGACGAGGTGGCGCTCTTCGTCGGCGACAGTCGCCATCGCTATCGTGAGTTCGAGGATACAATGGAGGCACTGCAGCGTGGGCCGAACCCGGTCGTGGTCACCACCGGACAGTACTCTCTCCCGGATACACGGGAGAGTCTCATCGGCGAGCCGCCCGAAGATCATTGGACGCATCAACAGGTACGGCTTGAAGGAGCGGACACCGAGATCATCGTCCGGAAGCGATGGCTCCAGAAGTCGGACCCCGAGGGACGCGAACGTGTCGAGTCGCTGGTGGCGTCGATGCCCAATCTCTCACTCGACACATACTCGTCGGTGACGAGCGCGGATCCGGACCCAGTCGAGTCCTATCCGTTCCGCGAGTACGACCTGTCGCTCCTACGGGCGGTGATGCAGGAACTCATCACGCAGGGACGGTCGACCGATCGCGACTACATTCAGGGTCGAGCACTGCTCGTCCTCGTTCGGTCGCTGTTCACGAAGTTCGGGTGGGCGTCGAAGGAGGAGGGCTTGCTCGTCACGTGGGACGTTCTGTTCGACCTGTTGGTCGAGGAGACCACGTACCTCCCACTCTGGGTCCAGGAGATGATCGACAACACGCTCGTCCCGACGTTCGACGGTGACGAGGATGCGTGGGAAGTCCGCCTCGCGAAAGGACTCTACCTTCTGAACCAGACGCCCGCTGTCCCGTCGACCCCAGAGAACCTTGGTCGGTTGATGGTCGACGACGTCACGGCGTCAGTCGACGACGTCGTCGAGCGAACCGGATCGGGACTTGAGACGCTCGTCGACAAGCAGAAGGCACTCACCGAGACGAACAATCAAGGCGACGAGGTCTACACGCTCGTCTCCGAGGAACAGGAGAGCATCCTCAGTCGCGCCCAGGACAAGGCCGCGAAGATCTCACCGCATCAGCTGTCGGCGTGGGTGGAAACGCGGCTGCGGGAGAACGACGCGTTCTTCAGGAGTGACGGCAGCCGCCACGAGGTCGATGTCGGCGACGAGCGCCTCGTCCCACTACGGTACGAGTACTCCATCCTCGAACCAGTTGACCGAGCCCCGTCACCCGAGTACGACGCGCTTCGCGTTCGTGTGCTGGCCGATGATCACGATACTGTCTCGGAGCAGATCGAGACGTGGCAGGACGTGAACAACGGTCGCGATGGTGGCGAACACATCCTGATTACCGTCGACGTTCCGGAGACAATGCTGGAGCGAATCCGGAACGTCATCGGGATGGGACAGGTGTTGGACGAGGAGACCGAATCCCACGAGGAACTCGAACGCGAGCACCGTGCCGACAAACGCCGCCTCGAATCCTCGGTGACGGAGATACTCGAAGACGCGTCGGTGTACACGGTACACGAACACCGTGGTGCGCGCTCGAACGTGCTTGATAGCGTCGTCGAAGACCAGGTCAACGCTGTCTTCGGATCGTCTCGAAAGACGCTCTCGCGGCCGCTCGTTGAGGTCGACGACGCAAAGGCGATGGCGAAGTTCTTCCGCGGGAGCGGTGAGTGGCCCCTTTCGGACGCGGACGCCGCGATGCTTGGTGTCGACACCGCCAACGCGGAGGTCGCCGATACGGGCTGGTGTCGCGAGTTCATCGAGACGTACGAGGCACAGAAATCCGTCGACGTCGAGACACTCCTCCAGCAGACTCAGACTGCCAACGGGGACTACCGCGGGACGCCACAGGAGTCGGTCGCGGCGCTGCTCATCACACTTGCGACCTCCAACGAACCGGTTGCGCTCAAGCAGGATACGGAGTACGTGTCTGATCCCTCCGCCATCGGTCGACAAGTGCGGACCAAAGGGGGACTGACCTCACTCCAGGTCCGCTTCGGCGTCGAGATTATCGACCCGAAGACAGTGCGAGAGCTCGTTACGACGGTGCTCGGCGAACAGCCGTCGGGTGATGGGCCTGACGAATGGCTGGGCGAGCTCGGCCAGTGGGTCAACGAGAACAGTGCGACTGTCAAGCGGACGCTGAAAGGCGCCAGCCGTGAGTTCGATGTGCCGCTCAGCGCTTTCGAGCCAACGATCGACCCAGCCCTCGGCGGGGACGAGCTTTCCACGTCCGACCTTGGAAGTGAGGATGACCTCGAAACGATACTCGAGGAGGCGAAGATCTTCGCGAACGCTCGTGAACTCTTCGGCGTCAGCGAAGACGGGACAACACTCTGGGAACGCTTCATCGACGAGCTCGACATGATGACCTCGCTCTATCCGAACGCGTCGATCACTGCCAGTATGCGAGCGACAGCGGAAGGCGATACTGTCCCCAGCGTTTCGACGGTCGAGTCACGGCTTGAGGACGCGAATGGCCATCGCGTCGACGAAACGTCGGCTCAGTATCGGCGGATCACAGGTGAGACCGTCGCTGACTCTGACCCGGAAGCCATCTGTGCCGATCTGAGCGCGTGGCTACGGTCGAACGAGGACGACGTTCGAGGTATCATCGATGGTGCTACTGATGAGTTCGACGATGTCGTGCTTGGCGACCTGGAGGAAGTGCTCGAAGCTGTGTGGGCTGGCGAGGAACTGTCGGAAGGTGATGTCGTCGACTCCGCTGTCGTCCAACAGGCCGAGACGTACGAGCAGGTTCGCGATCTCCTCGACGGCTCTGACGGTTCGGCTCTTTGGTCACAGCTACGGGCAGCAGGCGAAGAGCTGCGTGAGGAGTACCCAGAGTCACCGACGACAGAGTCCGTCGAGACTACGCTCGCCGCTTCACGGCCACCCTCGGAGCGACGTGTGCGTCAACTAATTGAGGAAGCACAAGATCCGAAACGACCAGATACCGGTGGAGAAACCTGGTCCGAAATCGAACGCATCGCCGAACGTTTGAAGCAGGACCTTCCGAATGCAGACATTACTGACGAGGTGACTACCGCGATAGAAGCTGAAAGTCGGCCAACCGACGAACGAGCGACTGCGTTACTCGACGAGGCTACGGACGTTTTGGATCGTCTGAACCAGGTACAAGAGGAACTCGACGAACTCGAGAGTGGAAATATCGTCATAATTGACAAACGAGGCTGAGTATCCTCGATAAATTTCCTCCGGACCGCTTCTGCTGGCTTCGGTGGAGATGGAGTGATTTGATGTCGACAGTTGTTACTGGAATCGCTCAGATCGCTCCTGAAGACTGAGCACCGTATCGACAGCCTCATCGAGCGGTAGTAGCTCCCGTGCGTCCACGTCGAGCGTCCAGAACTTCACTTCGTTGTGGAACATCTCACCTGGTTGTTCCTGCGTCTTCCGAAGCACGTCATCAAGATTTCTAAGACAGGTGAGGTTAGGGAGCACTACATTGACCCGCTTCACGTTCACTCCCTCATACTTGTCAATCGTTCGGGTTATCTTTTTGTGGTCAGTTCTATAGAGCGTCTCGACTTCGAAGGCTTCCCCAGTCTCCGTATGGTAGACGTCGGGGACTGGTTTCTTCCCGCCCTCCAGCTGTTGTTCCGTCGCAATCTTTTCTTTCAGATCGAGTCGGGAATACTCCTCTATCGGCGTCAATCCTTGTCGTTTTACGAGATGCTCGACGACCAGGCACTTCGTCCAGTAGTGAAGTCGAGACTCCTCACCGAAGTCGTGAGCAGTGATTTCGACAACCGATTCAGGCGGTTGAATCTGCTCTTTGAAGGTCGATTCAGCACTTTGGAAGTGCCTGTCGAGAGTGGTGGAATCCGATTCAATCGTCACGTTACCCCACGCCAGCTCGACCAGTTCACGTTTCACGTCGGCAGGCAGGGGTCGTGGTCGAATTGACAGTATCTGCGTGGGTTCGCGAATATCGTCAGACGTCCGGAGATGGTCGTAGAGGACGGAAGCATACGATTCATCCACGAACAGTAATAGGTATCCAAGCGTTTGCGAGAAGAATTCGTCTATTCGGGCACGTAGTCTCGTGAGGTCAACTTCTCCCTCTTCGATTGCCTTGGCACGTTCACCCTCGCCGATCTTCGATACGAAATCGAAGTAATCTACGCTCGAGTCATCATCGTACGAGATGAGACTGTTCTGTACCTGTGTTTCCTCGAGGCTTTTTCCCTCACTATCGGCAAGAAGCTGAGCGAGAGGCTTTCCGCCACTCAGTTGTCGAAACTGTTCACAGCACAGAGTTTCTACGGTCTGCTTGTACTCTTCTTGCGGTGTTTTTCCTGCGACGATACACAGCGGATCGTACGAATCGAGATCGCCACCAGCGATCTCGAATAGAAACTCTTCCAGTTCAGGGGGGTCCGGTTCCGGTGACTTCTCCGTGGGCGCCTCTTCCCCTGTATCAGCCGTGGTCTCCTGCTCGACGGTCGACTGGTCCTTCGACTGTTCAGGATCTTCAGACTCCACCTCCGATGGGGGTGTCTGTTCGTCTTCCCCGGATCCACTCTGACTTACTGAAAGCAACGGTCGTGGGGGGAGCCCAATCTCGACCGATTGTATCCTGTCAAACGTAATCGAAGGTGGGTCGAGATGGGCTTCTTCCCACATCTGGAGGATCGGCGGAAGCACCTCCTCCGGTTCAAATTCAGAACCGTCGATCTGGACCGGGTGAAGTGACCACGGGGATCGTTCAGCAGATCGAAGCTGTGGAGGAGTGACAACTCTCGACGACACTCGAGATGGCTCGATCTCAAATTGGATCACCTGTGGTTCGTCTTCCGACTCTGCCACGAGCTTTCGTCTCGTCTTCTTCACGCCGACTGTAAACGACGCCTCAGGGGCCGGTTCAGCCTGCTCTCTATTCTGGATCGACTTCTTCTGGTCAGTCTGTCCTGATTCGGCCGGGTGGGTTTGCCCTGATTCGACTGGATCGTCGTCACTCATCTCTCTCAACTCAGAGGTTCTGATCGAGGACACCCGGATGTTCCATTATCTCAGCCGTAAACTCAAGCTGGTCATTCCGATCGCGGCAGATGTCGAGTTCAGAGACGAGAAAACGCTTGATTTCGAGCAGACGGCCGTGATCGACATCGGTGAGTTCGCCCATCCGATCAACCCCAAGTCGGTACCCGTTCTGTTGGTCGCCGTATTTGAGCATCGTGTCGAAGACGGTCCTAATATCGTCACCGTAGTTTGGTTCACTCACAGCCATCTTGATACGGTGATCGAGCCATTCTTTGCGAGGGTTTGGTATCTCTTCACCGAGATAGGCTTCGAGTCCCTGTCGTCGGTCCTCGTCGTCAAAGAACTCCATCACGTCGTCGACGAGTTCTTCGAGGTCTTGTGCTGGAGTTCCATAGTCGGTCGACACCTCTTCCTCACTAATCTCGAGTCCAAACTCTTCGTTCAGGAATTGCTGGGTTTCCATCTGCTCGAAGAGTTCGGGATACGCGTGCCGCATCTGTCGTCGTTCCTTCGGAAGGAGGTGGACCATCTGGCTTACGTAGTTACGAGTTGGTGCGAGAGCGTTCAACGCCTCGAATAACTGCGAGAGGTGTTCTTTGAAATCTTCCTCGGAGACGGGGGAGTATTCGACGTCGTCGAGTGATTCGCTCTCGCTCATGCAGAAAAGGTCAAACTGGCGACTCATAAGCGTTAGTATAAGTGTGCCAACTCTTCGAGAAGGAGCCGCGAACACAGCCGAACTGGAGAGATGAGCACCCTTGTGGCTGAGCGCTCAGAGGTCTTCGTTGGAGTACGCGTTTCCTTCACTGTCGTAGACCACGTACCTTCCCACTCCGTGTCTGAAGGAATGCTACCGATCTCATCGAGAGACTCGTAAGTAGCCACCTTTCCGAGGGCGTCTCCCAGTGGACTGTTGTAGTCAATACGAACGAAAACGTACCCCTAGTCGGAATACATCGCTTCTCGCTCGCGCCTGCCTGCGGACATATTTGACTGGTCATCGTCGGTCATAGAATCACCGCGGGCGAATTGGCGGACGGCGTTGGCGGCGCGATCTGGATTTGAATGCCCGGGCGATTACCATCGCGACCGCGCCCAACATGAAGGTCATAACCGCCGCTGTACTTCCTGCGAGCATTCCAGTAGCTGCTGACGAGATGAGTAGGTACAGCACGACTCCTGTTGCGCCTAGGTTGACGTAGGCGACAGCTACGGCCCCGAGCGTCGAGGCGATTGGGAGGATCGTGAACGCCAATTCCCCGGCTAGAAAGATTGTGGTGATCTCCTGAGAGTACACACCACCCTCCGGTGAGAGCGTTTGGTGAACACCTCTTAATTCACGGAATATTTTCAGAAATGCTGGTATAAGGACAAATGTGGCGACTGCTCCTGTGAACGCACTCTTGATTAAGAAGGTCACTACGTCTAGTCCACTGCTGTTTTTCCGGGGTGTGGACATAGGCTATCGACTAAACAGACGCAATTGTTCTTGATAATAATTCTGCACGAACTAAGGGTCGAATGCTTGTCCACAGATAGGGTACGGACTTCCACCATCGGCAACATTAAAGACGGTCGTGTGATTCGGACATAGCATACACTTCACCTCCTATGGAAAGCGATTCTCTCTCCCAACGGAAGGCCCAACTGGACAAGGAAGAACGTGAACATCTTGAAGACGTCGTCACTGAGATGCGCGAGCGCGTCGAGGACAACGCTGAATTCCAGCTCACGCAGAAAGGTCTCGACGACGAGCCCGAGGACGTTGACTCGCTGGACGAGGATACTCAACAGCTCGTAGAGGCGATCGAACTCGAAGCTGTTGATGGCGAAACTTGGTCGGAAGCCTTCGATCAGTACGTGACTGGCGTGGGCTACACGATCGTCAATCGTCTGGCCGCGCTGCGCTGTATGGAAGTACGGGGGTTCATCGACGAGGAGGTTACCGTCTTCAAGGATAACGGCCTGACGCCCGCCGCCGAGACGCTCGTCCATGAGGAGTTCCTGCTGGAGGACGAGGCCATTCTGGAGGCGTATCACAACGCCTGTGACGATCTCGCTGAGGAAATCGAGATCCTGTTCGATCGTTCCTCAGCGTACAGCCTCATCGATCCCGACGACGACACCTTCGAGGAACTCTGCGGGAAGCTCGACAGCGTTGACGACGAAGTCTGGCGGGCTGACGACGTGCTCGGCTGGGTCTACGAATACTACAACGTCAAACTTCTCGACGATCTACGTCGCAAGGGCGACCGCGAAGGGCTCGAACCCGAGGACGTCCCGCCGGCGAACCAGTTCTACACCCCTCACTGGGTCGTCCGGATGCTTACCGACAACTCCCTCGGAAAGCTCTACCTCGAACACACAGGCGAGCTGCAGGAGGTCGTCGACACCCAGGATTCGTTGGCCCCCGAAGAGCGTAAGAACCGCCCACTCTCACCGGACGAGTCGCCCGACATCGCCGACTTCTGTACCTACCTCGTTCCGAGTGAGGAGGCGGGCGAGCCGACCGACTTCGACCACCCTCGGGAGCTGCGGGTCATCGATCCGGCATGTGGGAGTGGCCACTTCCTCCTCTACGCCTTCGACGTGCTCGAACGCATCTGGCGCGCCGAAACAGACCTCCCCACCGAGCAGATTCCCAGAAAGATTCTGCAACATAACCTCTACGGCGTCGACTTGGACATGCGGGCCTGCCAGCTCGCGGCGTTCAATCTCTACCTCAAGGGTCGCACCCGGGCCGAAGCCGAGGGCGCCGGTGGCTTCGACATGCCGGAGGTGGGAATCGTCTGTGCCGACGCCTCCATCGCGGAGATCGACGGCGTCGAGGCGGTGTTCAACGAGGTCGCCGACGATGATCCCGAGGTCCAACAGGCGCTTGAACGCATCCTCGATGCCTTCGAGGAGGTCCACGGTCTCGGTAGCTTGCTTGACGTGCGCGGCACCCTCGGTGACCTGTTCGAAGACGACGCCGACATCGGCGGCACGCAGCTGACCCTCGGCGACGACCCCCGCGAGAGCCATACGCTCTCCCAAGTGCTTCACAGTCTCCGTGAGGCGGTGGAGGAGCACCGTGAGTCTGACTCCTTTTTGGCCCAGGACCTGCGGAGCTTCGTCCGATTGCTGGATATCTTGGCCCAGGACTACGACGTGGCGCTGATGAATCCGCCGTACGGATCCGTGAATCGGATGCCAGATAGCGTAGAAAGCTACGTTTCGAAGAATTACGACTACTCACCCGAATTTTATATTAATTTCTTCGAGGTTTGTGATACTCTCTCAAAAGAATCCGGGAGAATCGGGATGCTGGTTCCGTGGAGCTTCATGTTCAAAAAGAAGTTCCAGAAGTTCCGCGAAGATTTCGTCGGGGAACAGGGAGGCTTCGACTTCCTCGCCGAATTCGGGTATGGGATTCTGGACAACGCGACTGTCGGAACCGTCGGAACTGTTGTGACGAGCAGTAGCGACAAAAAGACACAGTCTGGGACCTTCCTGCGCTTACACGATATCGATACGAAACAGAAGGAATCAACGTTCAGGGACGCGATATCCGGGATTTCAGACGAGGTTACGAGGATTTTTGACGTGGAACTTCAGGAGTTCTCCAAAATTCCTCGTACTCCCATCTGTTACTCCATACCCGAAGTCGTACGAGACCTCCATTCGATAGACGCCAAAATCGATGCAGAGCAAGCGGGTATCGAGGGAGATTCAGTTTGCGAGGCTATCCCTGGTCTACAAACTTCAAACGACGACCGGTTTGTGAGATTCCACTGGGCCACGGAAGGGACCGATGATTTTCAACCAATCGCGAAAGGAGGCTCCGAGGCGTGGCTCGTTCCCCGCATTGTTGAGTCGTGTGCGTGGGACGGGGACGGGAACCAGATTCTCCGGTCGAACAAGTCCGCCCGTATTCGAAACCGTCACCGATACGGAAATCCCGGACTTACCTGGACGTATATCAAACGGACTGGCCGCCGGTTTGGATACTATCCTGGAGGTCTGTTCAGCCATACCGGGCTGATGCTGTTCCCGAATGATGGTCAGTCATTGTGGAAGATGATGGCTATTATGAATTCCAGCCTATACCACAATCTCTTTCTCTCAATCACCACAGAACGACACTGGAACCCCGGAGAAGTTGGGAGCCTTCCCTGGGTAGAAGCCCTCACCGAAATCGATGAGCTTGAGAAACTTTCCAAAGAACAGTATCGGCTTGGCCTAAGAGAGAAGCTCACCGAACCGACTAGTCCGTTCTACAAGGCCCCTGCTCTACACAAGTCTGCGGATGCTGATTTCTTCTATAATCACTCTCACCCACAGACCATCGGCGTAGCAAACGAGCTAGAAATTGATTCAGTTAGTTCGGATGTCTCAATTGTTGAACGAGCTAGGAAAGCCAAAAAGAGAAAGATCTATCGAAAACAGGAATTAGAGTGTGTCTCCGACGAGATAGACGAACTCATATTCGAGAATCTAGAGATTCCTCAAGAGTCGCAGGAACGAATCCGGCAAGAAATCTTCCTCCGAACCGCCGAAGACCCAGAGGACCGCGAAGTCCCTGACCCAGAATCGGTCCCCGAAGTACCGGACGACATCGACGAACAGGTCAAAGACCTCATCCACCACTTCGCGATGGAGGTCGTCCGCGACGAACCCGACGGCATCGTCCCGCTCCACGGCGTCAACGACCAACCGAGCATGCTGGACCGTATCGTCAAGCGGTTCGAGGATGCCTACGGCGAGAACGCCGCGGACCGACTGGTTGAGGTCGACGAGATTCTCGGCGCCGCATCCGCTGCCGAGGAAGCCTACCCCAATCTTCGGCGGTGGATCGCCGAGGACCTGTTCGACTACCACGTCGACCGGATGGAGAACACACCCATCGTCTGGCGGCTCACCACCGAGCGGCTCATCGCCGATGCCACCGGCGAGGGGTTCGCGTGTTTCGTTGACTACCACAGCATCGACTCAGGGCTGTTCGACCGCCTCTCGAACCAGTACCTCGAACCGCGGAAGGCCGAACTGCGCGAACGCCGGAGCGCCGCGAACCGCCGCCGGAGCGACGAGTCGCTGTCCGCCAGCGAGCAAGCCGAGGCAGCCGAGCAGTACGAACGCTGTGCGAGCGGGCTCGACCAGATCGCCGTCTTCGAGGACGTCGTACAGGATCTCGGGAGCGTCGACGAACGCGAGTTCGATGAATCGGATCGTGCGCTCGTCGATGACCTCGCACCGAAAGTCGTCGCGTTCCGCGAGGAGACACGTGAGCGGATCGAGACGCTGGTGAAACTGCGCGAGCGCAACAGCGACGAGTGGTTCCAGGACACCTTCTCGGACAACTTCTGGAACGCCGTCGACGAGTGGCGCGACGAATGGATCGACGCCCTCGAAGAACTCGAACGCGCCTGTGAGGAGTACGCCAAACCTGCCGACGAGCCTGTCGAGGCACACTTGGCCGACCTCTTCGACTACTTCAACTGGCGGCTCAAGGGCTCCGATCACTACTCCAGTACAGGCATTCTGTTCATGACCTACTATTTCGAGCGCGAGGGCGCTGACCTCCTCGACGACGATGGCCGTCCGTTCGACACGCTGACTGAAGACGAACGCCTGCTCGCCTCACTGGCGATGGGGATCGACGACCCCTCGATCGTTGACGAGGAATATCTCGAAGAGATGGTCGAGGACGAAGGGGTCGAAAACGTCGACAACCTCCCGCCGCTCGCCGAGTTCAAGGCGCTAGCCGAAGAGATCGACAACCGCTGCCAGTCGATCGACAAGCGCGTTCCTTCGGACTGGGCTGACCGCGCGCTCTCAGAGATCACGACTGCTGGCTATCAGCCCAACCACAAGCACGGCGTCGAAATCAACATCACACCGCTCGCCGACGCCGAGATTGTCCCAAAAACTGTCGACGATGACGTTCTTTAACCATGCCTGCAACCAGAACCCTCCCACAGTGCGCTGAAGACGCCATTGAGACTGCCATCGACGAGGCGGCCGACGAGGCCCCGGTCGTACTCTGGTGGGACGACGGTGGCTACCTTCGCGACGTCGTCGAGAGCGTGAGCCACTCGCTGGGCTGTGAGTTCCACGCGGCCGAACAGACGCCGCTGGAGCTACGCGCGGACGCGCCACGGGACCGAACCGTCTGGTACGTGACGCAGCCGCACAGCGACGACGTGGACTGGTTCAAGGACGTCGAGAATACTGGTGAAGTCGTCGAAGCTCACATCGGGAAGCTCGCGGCACGCTGCTTCGAAAACGACCGCATTCAAGCGGCGTCGATCCGCACGGCCTACGAGGACGCCGACGAGAACGACCGCGAACAGGTCGCCAAGACCCTCTTCCAGGAACTCAACGGCGACGGCGGCCTGCCGGATCTCCAAGGCCTTCAGACGAAGATCGTTCTCGACGGGCATGACGATCCGGTGCAGTTCGTCCTCGAACACGGCGCCGAGAACCTGCCCGAAGATTCCGTCGACCTGCTGAAGATTCGAGACCTGCTGGTCGACAAGGGCGTCACGGCCGTCGAGGGCATCACCGACGAAAACGCACTCGTAACCCGCACACGCCGCTGGGCGGTCGCCGAATGGCTCGTCGAAGAAGGCCTCGGGAAGTCGCTCCTCGACGCCGAGTACCAGCCCGAACCGAGCTCGGGACTCGGGATCTCCCGGCCCGAACTCCAATCGCTGCTCAGCAAGGTCGATTCCGAGCGTGCCGAAGAGCTGGCGCACGTATACCTCGACCCTGATGCCCGCTTCTGGCACGACGTCCTGTGTACCTACGACGACCCGTGGGAGCTCGCCGACTGTCCCGTCGACGCCTCGCTCGAACACGAGCTCTGGAACGAGTGGCTGCAAGCGTTCCACGACGGCGAGTACGAGACGTGTACGGCCCGAGCAGCCACACGCTACCAGCGTCTCGAAACAACCTACGGCGACGTCCCGTGGACGAGCGTCTGGAACCAGGCTGTCGAGGTTGCCAAACTCGCGCACGAACTCGAAACGTGGGAGGAGCGTGGCGATACGACCGATGTCGTCGACCTCTACGGCGACGTCGACGGTGGGACCTGGCAGATCGACAACGCCGTGTTCAATCTCATCATCTCGGGCGAGCCCGAACACGGTCTCCCCGAGGAGCATCCCGCGACGGCGAGTCTCGATGACCTGCGCACGTCGCTGACTGAGTCACGCTACCTCGACTACCTCAGCGACCTCGGCGACCTGGTCGTCGACCAGATCGAGGCAGGCTCACCGTTCGTCGGCGAAAACTACGCCCACCAGTTCTTCGATCAGGAGCAAGAACACCTCCAGAGTGGCCAGAGCGTTGCGCTGTTCATCGTCGACGCGCTGCGTTTCGACCTCGCCCACGAACTGGCTGAATCCGTCCGTCGTGAACTTCCCAGCCTCGAAGTCGACGAGACTGCTTGGGTCGGAACACTCCCTTCGGATACCGAGTTTGGGAAGGCTGCGCTCACGCCCGGCAGTAAGTTCAGCTTCAACATCGAACTCGACGACGGGGAACTCGTTCCGGAACGCAACGGCCGCGAGATCACTAACTACCAGCGCGAGAAGCTGCTGAAGGACGACGGCTGGAGCTACATCATGCAGAGCGAGGACGAACAGTCGGGCTGGTCCAGCACGCGTGTCGCCTACTACTGGAACGACCTCGACAAGGCCGGCGAGGAGGAACTAACCGACTTCGAGGTGTTATTCAGCGATCGCATCGAGAAAATCTCCGACATCATCTGCGAGAAGCTCGACCAGGGCGAGTGGGACCGTGCCTATATCCTGGCCGACCACGGCTTCGTCTCCCTCCCGCAGAGCGTCGACATCGACGACATCCACCCGCCAGACGAGGCCGACAAAGTGACCCGTCGATGGGTCGCCGGATCGAACCTCGGCGACGATGCGCCCGGCGTCTTACTCGACGAGAACGCCCACCTCGGCTATCTCGACGACGACACAAAGATCAGCGCCCTCGCGGATCCGATTCAGCGCTTCCGCAATCAGGGACTTCCCGATGCACGCTTCTACCACGGTGGGGTGCTCCCACAGGAGTTCGTGCTCAACTTCGTCACGATCACGCAGGAATGACCGCTAATGACTAACTTCGATCCCGGTGAAACGATCCTCCTCAATGGAAGTACTGCCGAGGTCATTAAGACCTACTCCATCGGCGATATCGACTATCTCCGAGCCTACGTCGAAGACGCCGGCGTGAAGACCGTGTGTATCGAAGACGTCGAAATCGAGCCAAAACGCGACCAGCTTGGGGAACTGCGCTCGGCGTCAGCCGAACAGCTACATCCCGACCACGAGGCTGTCTCGGCCGAGTGGTTCGATCTTCGTTCGCAGGCGCTCCAACTACAGATCGCCCACGAGCAGGGGCAGCTGCTGAGTATCTCGAATTCGCTGGTCCGCCTCGAACCGTATCAACTCGCCGCAGTCAACTGGGTGATGCAGAAGCTGCGCCAACGCGCGCTCATCGCCGACGACGTCGGGCTCGGGAAGACCATCGAAGCGGGACTCATCCTCAAAGAGCTCACCGCGCGAAATCGTGCCGACCGCGTCCTGTTCGTCGTCCCTGCCCATCTCCAGAAGAAGTGGGTTCGTGACATGGACCGCTTCTTCGACATCGACCTCACGCCGGCCGACCGCCAGTGGGTCGAGGGTGAACGCCGGCGACTCGGCGAGGAGGCTAACATCTGGGACCAAGACCACCAACAGATGGTCACGAGTCAGGCCTTCCTCCGACAGGACGAGTTCCAGCCGGCCCTCGAGGAAGCGTTCTGGGACGTCGTGGTGGTCGACGAGGCGCACAAGGCCGCCAAACGGGGCGAGTCCCCCAGTGAGACGTCGAAGATGGTCGAACGGGTCGCCGGCAACTCCGACTCCTTGCTGCTGCTCAGCGCGACCCCACACGACGGCAAGGGGAGGCGTTCCGTTCGCTCGTCGAGTACATCGACCCGTTCCTCGTCGCCGAGGACCAGGATCTCTCGAAAGAGGCCGTCGACCGCGTGATGATTCGGCGCGGGAAGCAAACGCTGTACGACGATGACGGCGAACGCATCTTCCCCGACCGTGAGGTCAACACCGTTCCCGTGGAGATGACCCACGATGAGCGGCAGTTCTACCGGGCCGTTACTGACTACGTCCAGAACGTCTACAACCGCTCCGAGAAGCTGAACGAGCCAGCGGTCGGGTTTGCGATGGCACTGATGCAGAAGCGCCTTGTCAGCAGCATCGGCGCCATCCAAGCAACGCTGAGTCGTCGTTTGGGTGACCTCGTCGATGAGCAGTCGACCTCCACGAGCCTCTCGGAGGAAGCGTCCGCGTACCTCGACGGCGAGGATCTCGACGAAGAGGACAAACAACGAGCCGAGGAGAAACTCTCGGCGCTGACCGTCACCGAGAGCGATGCGCAACTCGAAGAGGAAATCGAAACGCTCCGCGACCTCATCTCCCTCGCCGAGGGCATCTCCGTCGACTCGAAGGCCCAGAAGGTCCGCCGCTACATCCAGCAGCTGCTGGAAAAGCAACCCGACGAGAAACTCCTCCTGTTCACCGAGTATCGCGACACACTGGACTACCTCCTCGACCTCGTGAAAGACGAACCCTGGGCCGACGAGATCCTCGTCATCCACGGTGACGTCGACAAGGAGGAACGCGCCCGCATCGAGGAGGAGTTCAACCACGGCCAGTCCCGGCTGCTATTTGCGACCGACGCAGCGAGCGAGGGGATTGACCTCCAGCACAGCTGCCACATCATGGTGAACTACGAGCTGCCGTGGAACCCGAACCGCCTCGAGCAGCGAATCGGCCGGCTCCACCGCTACGGGCAGGACAAGGAGGTCAAGGTCTGGAACTTCACGTTCGAGGACACTCGTGAGGGCGAGATCTTCGACATGCTCCAGAACAAGGTCGAGAACATCCGCGGCAAACTCGGCAACACGGCTGACGTGTTGGGGATGCTCGACGACATCAACGTCGACTCGCTCATCATGGAGTCCATCCAGAACGACGAACCGGCGAGTGCAACCAAGGAGGAACTCGAGGAGCTCATCGACGAGCGTCAACGCACGCTCCANGAGTGGTACGAACGCAGCCTCATCGACACGAGCACGTTTGACCAGGAGAGCCGGGAGAAGATTCAGGAGGTGATGGACGAGTCCGAGGATGTCTACGGGACGGAGGCCGACATCCACGAGTTCGTNGANCGCGGCGTCGAGGCGCTCGGTGGCGACGTCGAGAAAGCCGGGAGCAATCTCTACAGGGCCCAGCTGCCACGCTCTCTACGGCAAGGAACGGACGAGGAGTACGGGCCGTTCACGTTCAGCCGAGACTTCGCGATGGACCACGATGGTATCGACTACGTCTCACCCGATGATGATCTGGTCCAGCGGCTTATGCAGCAAATCCTGGATAGTGAGCACGGAGATGTTGGGCTAAAGCTCCTCCCGTTCGTCGGCGAGCCGGGGATAGCGTACAACTACCGCGTGACGTTCGAAGACGGGACAGGCGAGGTCATACGGGAAGATATGATCCCTGTGTATGTCGATGCCCGCCATCATGACCCCCGGCAGCGGATGGGTCAGCGTGTTGTTCAGGGTGACAGTATCAAAGGGTCGCCCGACGCGGACCGTGTGCGATCCCTGATACAGAGTCAGGATCAGCTGCGAGAAGCCGCGGACCGGTACATCAGCCAGCAGGTCACGTCCTTGCGGGAAGAACTACACGAGCGCCGCCGAGAGGAGACCCAGCAAGAACTGGATGACCTCGAGAAGTATGCGGAGGCTGAACGCCAGCGAATCGAGGACTTCATCGAGAACTATGAGCGGAAAGCAGAGGCTGGGTCAAATATGGATATCGCAATCCGTGGTCAACAAGAACGGCTCAACAAACTTGAGCAGCGTATCGAAGACCGGCGCCAAGAATTGCAGCGGAAGGCTCGGGTCATCTCACTTGCGCCAGAGGTGGAGAACGTTTGCTTTGCTCTCCCGGTCTAATCGGTTCCTGAGCTGGACGGGAGCGCTTCGCTGCCGGCGCGTCAGACCGACTTTCGTGAAGGCTTCTCGTAAACGTCGACGGAGACCACACGCTCGGGTGGGTAGTACGAGACGGGTACGTGGCCACTGTCGAGTTCGCCACCATGCGACGGGCCGATGCACCTAATCCATCCCTCGTCCACAATCTCCCAGTCGTCGTATTCGCGCTCGATCTCGCCCTCCCCGTGCTTGTCCACGAGGTGGACGATCACACCCTCGGTTCTGTCGTCTACCATATTCGACGTATCGAAGAGGTGTTTGATTAGCGTTCTGTAGTAACGTGGCTGGTTCGTCCTTTTGAACGGTCAATCCCCTCCACAACAGTGGATCTCGCACGGACGGTCACGAAATCAGAACTCCATCGAGTACCTGGCTGTTGACAACAGAATGCGCATACAAAAAAGGTTCTCCCGTTAGTGAGCCGATTCCGGAAATTCCCGGAAATCTTGGTTTTCCACAATTAGGGACCGCACGACAGCAGGGGGATACGACAAGTAATATGGAACTGAATAGATGGTTTCCGGAAACAACCCAATCACGTTTTTAGTACTAGCCAGAAAACTAGTCTATCAAGCCACGATGATTCGCGATGCTCGCGTTCTCCGCGCCGGGTTCGTCCCTCGGGAAGTTGAGCATCGCGACGCCGAAGTCAACCATCTCTCTAGCGTCCTCGAGCCAATCACGAACGGTGAACCCGCCGACACGGCTATCGTCACCGGACCCAGCGGCGCCGGCAAGACGTGCATCTCGCAATTCGTCACCGAACGCCTACGTGAGGAGGTGCTCGACGTCGAGGCCACCTACGTCAACTGCTGGCGTAACTACACCCGATTTCGGACGCTCTACCAGATCCTCGACGACCTCGGCGCGACCATCGACATCCATCGGCAGTCGACGCCCCATGACGAACTCGTCGATCGCCTCCAGCAGCATGACGGCCCGCGGACCGTCGTCATTCTCGACGAGGTCGATCAGCTCGAAGACCCCAGCGTCATCTACGACCTCCACAGCCTCCCGCAGTTCGCGATCATCTGCATCGCGAACAAGGAAGAGGAGCTGTT
>JGI12449J12846_1000108_pt1 | contig 26694 bp, 25 predicted proteins | sample 23E2SouthBayCA_FD_12846 | JGI IMG/M metagenome (IMG submission 12846) | reverse complement strand
CAGGAGGCTCTCGGCCCGTGCGACCCAATCCATACAGCCCCTTTCCCGCGGACACCCGTATATTCTCCCCCCGTAACCGCTAACTGTGCGCCCTCGAACATGACGGTATGACCGCCGATCCCCGCTGCCCTCACTGCTCAGAGAAAGTCAGTGCGACCGCGACGTGGTGTATGCACTGTGGCCGGGACTTCGATAGCCCGGTCGACGCCGGAACCGGGACGACGGTTCTCGATGCCGGCGGCAGTCAGACCACGTCGGACTTCGAAGCGGCGCTCAACGCCGGCGACCTCGACGGTATCCAGAACGCGCTCGCGCAGAGCGACAACGGACCACGGCTGGTCGGCGTCGTGCTCGCCGGTATCGCGCTGTTTACGCTCCCGATCGTGTCGCCACCGGGCGTTACGCTGTCGTATCTCCTTGTCGTCGCCGGCGTTGGAGCAATTGCTGCGACGCAGTCGACGTTCGACGCGGCGATCAGAACCGGCGGGAAGGCACTCGCGCTCGCACCCTTCCTGCTGGTGTTTATCGACGTCTTCCTCGGATACCTGTTCGGCGGAACGGTAGCGACCAGTGCCACAGTTCTGGTCGGCCCGGCAATTTACGCTGGTCTGGTCATGTACGGCGTCCGCCGGTATCGTCGGCGCTGAGTGGTCTACGTTGGCCCGACTGAATTGAGTCATCGTGCATCTCAGCCAGCGTGTCAGCGACCTGCTCGACTGCCCTATGGGCGATGGCCGCTCGTTGGGCGTCCGTGAGCGGGGCGTGGCGACCCATGTGCATGTTTATCACTCCCATTAGCAAATACCTCCTGTAGAGTACAATCGCTGTCTGAGTTATTCCCGCGGGCGCGGACAACCCTGACGGGGACGGCGACAACTTCCCGCCGGCCCCGGCCGCTGCTGGGGTGAGGTGATGTCCCTCGCCCGGTATCAAAACTACCATGCCCCCCGGATTCGAGAGTCCACCTACTACAGGTGGTTCTGTGACCGAAAAACGCGAATACAAAGACGACTACCAGGACAAGACGCTGTATCTCCCGGGGCCGACAGAGGTGCGCGAGGACGTTATCGAGGCGATGGCCGAGCCGATGTTCGGCCACCGGATGGACCGGATGACGGACCTCTACACCACCATCGTCGAGGACACGAAGGAGTTCCTCGGCACCGAAAACGACGTTATCGTGCTCACGGCGTCTGGGACGGAGTTCTGGGAGTCGACGACGCTCAATCTGGTCGAGGACAGCATGCTCGTGCCGACCTCCGGCGCGTTCAGCGAGCGGCAGGCCAACGTCGCCGAACGCCTCGGCAAGGACGTCGACCGCATCGAATACGACTGGGGCACGGCGGTCAAACCCGACGATATCCGCGACGCGCTGGAATCCGGCGACTATGACGCCGTCGGGGCCGTGATGAACGAGACCTCGACCGGCGTCCGGAACCCCATTGAAGAAATCGGCGACGTGGTCGCAGAGTACCCGGACACCTACTTCATCGTCGACGCCATTTCCTGCCTCGGCGGCGACCAGATCGACATTGAAGACCACGGCATTGACGCCATCTTTACGTCCACGCAGAAGGCCTTCGCCATGCCGCCCGGGCTGGCCGTCTGTGCCGTCAGCGACGCTGCCTACGAGCGCGAACTGGAGAAAGAGTCGGCGTCGTGGTACGGCGGCTTCCAGCGCTGTCTGGACTACTACGACCGGAAGGGCCAGACCCACTCCACGCCGGCGACTCCGCTCATGCTTGCCTACCGCAAGCAGATGAAGCATATGCTTGATGAGACCCACGACGCCCGTGACCAGCGCCATCAGGAGATGGCCGAGTACACGCGCGAGTGGGCCCGCGAGCACTTCGACCTCTATCCCGAGGAAGGCTACGAGTCCCAGACGGTGACCTGCATCGAGAACACGCAGGACATCAACGTTGCCGAGACGGTCGAAGCCGTCTCCGAGGAGTACGACATGGTGTTCTCCAGCGGCTACGGCGATATCAGCGAGGAGAGTTTCCGTATCGGACACATGGGCGAACACACCGTTGAGAGTATCAAAGAGCTAACCGACGCAATCGAAGACGTGGCCGATCTGTAGCTCAGGCGAAAACCGGCGAAGGACGGGACTAAATGTCGATTTAGGAGCGTTCGCTGCCACAAGTTGGTGTTTTCACAGTTTGATAATGCTGGGAAGACTATATTACTGTTTGCTACTTTGCTATAGATAGACGAACCATATGAGTAAAAGCAACAGGCGGAGTAGGGACAGCGACACCTCAACACCGATGAATGTGACCAGAAAACAGTTCGACTGGAGCGAGACGCGGCCGAGCGCGGCAGTGACTGAGTACATCTCCGCCATGACCGGCCGAGAACAGACTGACTTCGCACCGCTGTACGAGACTATCGACCCTGAGGCGCTCGATTCGCTCGTTGACTCATCAGGCCGCTCGACACCTGTCAGTATCTCGTTTGAATATGCCGGTCACTCGGTCACTGTCCGAAGCGACGGGGAACTTGTCATCAAGGCTCCCAGTTCCAGTATCGGCCGATAACTACAGTTTCTATGGCCCTTACACTCTTCTCTGTCGCTTTTCTCAGCCTCTCCGAGTAGTTCAACTGCTAAGTCTGTCTCTGGAGTGTCGTTTCGATGGTTCTGGTCGGTCTGTCGGTCTGCCACAATACGTGTCCCCGCTCGACACGAAGTGCCTTTTGCCGGCTCTGAGATACGGAGCAGAGCCGTTTTTGTACGCGAGACGTAACACTCCTTCAGTATGACTACTGCCGAGGATGTTGCCGGGAACCCCTATATTTCAGACCCGCGGACTGACTTCGAGTCCATTGAGGATGTCGACGCCGAGACCGCCCGCGAGCAAGCCGACCAGTTGCGCGAGGCGCTCCGCTATCACGACTACCGGTACTACGTCGAGAACGACCCAGTCATCGGTGACCGAGCTTACGACGCGCTGTTCTCCCGGCTTCAGAGACTTGAATCGGCGTTCGATCTTGACACTGACGGCAGTCCGACCCAGCGCGTCGGCGGCGAGCCACTGGACGAGCTCCCCGATGTCGAACATGTCGCCCGGATGGGCTCTATCGATCAGGGCGGCGAGGAAGCGGACGTACGGGAGTTCGACAGCCGAGTCCGCAATGGCCTCGACGGCGACGTGCAGTACTTCTGCGAACCAAAGTTCGACGGCCTCTCTGTCGAGATTGTCTACGAGGACGGCGTCTACCAGCGAGCCGCGACGCGTGGCGACGGCGAGGTCGGCGAGGACGTGACCGAGAACGTCCGGACCATCTCCAGCGTCCCACAGCGACTCCGCGGTGACTACCCCGACTTCCTGGCTGTCCGGGGCGAGGTGTACATCCCACTTTTTTTTCGAGCGCGGCGAGGACCCCTTTGCGAACCCCCGCAACGCCGCCGCCGGGACGCTCCGCCAGCTCGACCCGTCGGTGACCGCAGAGCGCCCGCTGTCGATATTCTTCTTCGGCGTCCTCGACGCCTCGGTCGACTTCGAGAGCCACAGCGAGCTGCACGAGCGGTTCCCCGAGTGGGGACTCCGGGTCTGTGACCGGACTGCCGTCGTTGACGACATCGACGCCGCCATCGACTACCGAAACGAGCAGCAGCAGGCCCGCGACGACCTCGATTACGAAATCGACGGCGTCGTCATCAAGGTCGACGACATGGACGCCTGCGACGACCTCGGGTCGACCGCCCGCGCCCCACGGTGGGCCTTCGCCTACAAGTTTCCGGCCCGCAAGGAGGAGACGACGGTGCGGGACATCGTCGTGCAGGTCGGCCGGACCGGACGGCTCACCCCGGTCGCGCTCATGGACCCCGTCGAGGTCGGCGGCGTCACCGTCTCCCGTGCCTCGCTGCATAACCCCTCGCTCATCGCCGACCTCGGCGTCGACGTGGGCGACCGCGTCCGCATCAAGCGGGCCGGCGACGTCATCCCGGATGTCGTCGAAGTGCTCGACGACGACGGCGACGGCCATTTCGAGTTCCCGGAGACCTGTCCGGCCTGTGACAGCCCCGTCGAACACGACGGCCCGATGGCGTTCTGCACCGGTGGCCTCACCTGCCCCGCCCAGCGCGAGCGCAGCGTCGAGCACTACGCCAGCCGCGACGCACTGGATATCGAAGGCGTCGGCGAGAAGGCCGTCCAGCAACTCCTCGACGCCGACCTCGTCTCGGACCCCGCGGACCTGTACGACCTCACCGTCGAGGACCTCACCGGTCTGGAGGGCTGGGGCGAGACCAGCGCCCGGAACCTCGTCGAAGGGATGGACGACGCCCGCGAGCCGCCGCTTGCGGATTTCCTCGTCGCGCTGGGTATCCCCGAAGTCGGGACTGTCACGGCCCGAAANCTCGCACAGGAGTTCGGCACGTTCGAGGCGATACTCGACGCTNCCGACGAGGGCGACACCGACGCCTTCGAGGCCGTGCCTGACGTTGGTCAGACCGTCGCCCGCTCTATCGTAGAGTTCTTCGAGGGTGAGGGGAACCGCGCCGTCATCGACCGCTTGCTCGACCACGTCGAGCCACAGGCCGCCGAGGAGACGGATGGTGACGCGCTGGATGGGCAAACGTTCGTTTTCACTGGGTCACTCGACGGCTACACCCGCGGCGAGGCGCAGGAACTGGTTGAGCGCAACGGTGGGTCAGCGACGAGCAGCGTCTCCGGCAACACTGACTACCTGGTGCTTGGCGACAACCCCGGCCAGCGAAAACAGGACGATGCAGCCGAACACGGCGTCGAGACGCTCACCGAGGACGAGTTCGAAGAACTACTGGACGACGCTGGTGTGCTGTGAGAGGCGGGTCGAACGGTCCCGAGTGAGCCGCTGTCGGCCTAGCGATAGCTTCGGACGTACGCTCGGACCAATCAGTCACGCTATCATCCGTCTCGTGTCCGGTCCGTTGTTGACCCTATCTATTTTGTTCGCGTATTGTTATAGTATTTCGAAGACTATGGACTTCGCCGCTGAGACAGTCCGCGTTCTTCACGTCGACGACAATCCGGACCTCGTGGACGTGACGGCGACGGTGCTCGAACACGAGGACGGCCGATTGTGTGTCGAGACCGCGACAAGTGTCGATGCGGCGATGGAGCGGCTCTCCGTCGAGCGCTTCGACTGTATCGTCTCGGACTACGACATGCCAGACCAGAACGGAATCGAGTTCCTCGAAGCCGTTCGTGAGGGCCACGGTGACCTCCCATTCATCCTCTATACCGGGAAAGGCTCCGAAGAAATCGCGAGCGACGCGATCTCTGCTGGCGTGACCGACTACCTCCAGAAGGGGTCAGGCACCGAGCAGTACAAACTGCTCGCGAACCGGATTTGCAACGCCGTCGACGCGAGCAGGTCCCGGCGAGAGCTTGACGAGCGAACCCGGCGATTGGAGTCGCTCATCAGCAGCCTTCCGGGGATGGCCTATCGCCGTCTCAACACACCAAGCTGGCAGATGGAAACCGTCGAGGGCGAGATCGAATCTCTCACCGGCTACACGGCTGCAGACTTTGAAACTGGGGAGACAGCCTGGGCCGACGACGTGCTCCATCCGGAGGACCGCGACCGGATCTGGGAGACGGTCCAAGACGCGCTCGCGGCCCAGGGTGAGTTCGAGGTGACCTATCGGATTATCACTGCCGACGGCACCAAGAAGTGGATGTGGGAACACGGACACCGAGTTCCGGGGCCAGCGGACGAACCGGACATACTTGAGGGGTTCATTACGGATATCACCGACCTCCGGGAGCGAGAGCGCAAACTGGAGCGATACAAGCGGATGGTAAACACGATGCCGGAATCGGCCTGCATCTATGACACAGAGGGGCGGTTCGACCTCGTCAACCAGTATCTAGCCTCGTTCTACGGAACGACAAGAGACGAACTGGAGGGGGAATCGAGTAGCCTCCTGCCGAAGATCCGGAGCGAGTACGAGGGAGACCCGTATCAGGACCTAATCGACGGTGAACGCGACGAACTCCATGGGGAGGTGAGCGGCGAGTTCCCCGGGCATGGATACGAGGTGCTGGAGTACCGGCTCACGCCGCTTGTGATCGACGGGACGGTTGAGGGCGTGGTCGGTGTCACCCGCGAAGTGACTGAACAGCGGAAACACGAGATAGAAATCGCCAGACAGCGGTCGATTCTCAAAGCACAGCAAGAGGCAGTGATCGACGGGATACTCGTCGTCGATGAAGACGATACCATCGTCTCTTACAACGAGCGGTTCGTTTTTTATTGTCGAACGTGGCGACGAGGAAATCGCCTTGGAGTGGGCAATGGAACAGGTCGCCGAACCAGAGGCGTTTCGCGTGGATGTCGAGGCACTGTATGAAGACCCCGAGACGACCGCCAGAGACGAACTCGAACTCGCCGACGGTCGCGTCTTTGACCGCTATACGGCACCCGTCGTTGCTGAAGACGGGACGCGGTTTGGCCGACTGTGGGCCTTTCGAGACATCACGGACCAGACCGAGCAAAAACGGGAGTTGGCCCGACAAAACGAGCGCCTCGAAGAGTTCATTCGTGTTGTCTCTCACGACCTTCAAAATCCGCTACAGGTGGCTCGCAGCCGACTGATGCTCGCTCACGAGGAGTGTGACAGTGCGCATCTGGACTCCCTCGATAATGCGCTCCAGCGGATGAACGACATCGCCGACGACGTCCTCAGGCTGGCCCGAGAGGGAGTCGATATCGGAGTGACAGAGCCCGTCGATCTCCGGGAGATGTCCGACGCCGCCTGGACAATCGTCGCGGACGGCGACGAAGCCGCAGAGCTACGGTATGCGGCCGACGAGAACCGTGAGTGGATCGTCGAGGCCGACAGCGACCGACTGTCTGGCCTGTTCGAGAACCTCTTCGGGAATGCAATCGAACACGGCGGCCCAGGTGTAACCGTTTCGGTCGGGCTCCTCGACGACAGAACAGGGTTCTACGTGTCCGACGATGGCCCGGGTATTCCCATCGACAAGGGCGAGAAGGTGTTCGAGGCAGGTTACTCGACCGCCGAGGACGGGACCGGCTTCGGGCTCCGGATCGCCAGACAGATCGCCGAGGTCCACGGCTGGGAGATCCACGTCACCGACAGTGAAGACGGGGGCGCTCGGTTCGAAATCACTGGTGTCGAGTTTTCCGAGTGACGAATCCGTTGTGACGCTATGGTACTCCCTGTCGGAGCCGTTGTGAACCAACACGCGTCCGGTCGCCGACGGCAGGCGACCGGTTTGGTACCCGTCGGACTGTTGCTATCGCCGTTCGTTATGGTTGCAAAAACGTCGCCGGAACGAGACCGCCGACAGCGACGACCGTTACAGGTCCTTGTTCTCGAAGACGTAGTAGCCAGCCCCCAGCGGGACGATCAGCCACAGCAGGAGGTAGCCGATAACCGCGACAGTGCTGTACTGGGGCGGCAAGGCGGCGTTGGCACACTCGGCACCGGTCTGTGTTATTTCGAGTGTCCCACCTAGCATTTCCTCACACGTCACCTGCGGGTTCGACGTCAGGAGGAGCCGGGAGCGGATCGGCGTCCCCTGCAAGACCTCTTGGACGAGCGTGCGGTACGCCGCGATGGGGCTCAGGAGTGAAACGAACAGTTCGACGTGGAGCTGGGTCACCTGGCCAATGTTCGCGTGGTCCGATAGCAGGTTTCCGAGGCCTGCCCCGAGGTTCGACCAGAACACCTGCAGATAGACGTAAATCCCGAGCGACGCTGCCATCGCCCGGCGCGCGGTCTTCAGCGCCGCCGAGAGGCCGATCGCGAACGCCGTGAACACGACGCCGTACGCCATCGTGGCGAGCGCGAACAGCAGAAACGACTCCCACGCGATCTCGATTTTCGACGGGAGCAACACTAACAGGGTCGTCAGGAGTCCGACTGTCACCGGGATGAGCGTGATGGCGCTCCGGCCGACGAACTTGCCGGCGAGCAGTTCACCGCGCGTGTACGGGAGCGACAGCAGTATCTTCAGGGAACCGCGCTCGCTCTCCCGGGCAATCGCCGCGTAGCCGATGACGATTGCCACAGCTGGGAGCAGCGGTGCCGCAATCGGCAGCGCAAAGCGGACGTACGCGTCTGTCGTCAGCGACGCCCCGGCTTCGGCGAACTGCTGGCCGATGTTGAAATACAGGCCCAGCACCGCCGGTAGCGCGAACAGCACGATGAAAATAAACGAGAGTACCCAGATCCACGGCGAGCGGACCGTGTCACGGAACTCCTTTTTGGAGATGGGGTACCAGTCGGCGAACTCGGAGTTCTTGATGCTCGTATCGATGTCTCCGAGGACGCGTTTGACGGGGTTTTGCTCGGCGCTCATACGTCGGCCTCCGGCCGGTCCTGTTCTTGCTGTTCGGTGTAGGCGGCGAACACCTCATCCAGCGAGGCCTCCTCGGTCTCGAAGTTGGCGACCTCGCTCCCGCTTTCCTCGACAGCGTTGAGGACGGCCATCTTCGCGTCGCTGTCACAGCCGATAGTGAGCGTCGTTCCATCCGCGGTCACCGTCGAGACCTCGTCAAGCCCTTCGATAGCCGCGACCGCGGCGTCGGTGCCGTCGCCGTCAGCGAGCGTCACGCGGAGGACGGTGTCCCCGGCGGCGGCCTCGCGCAGCCCGGCAACGCTGTCTTTCGCAATAAGGCGACCGTTCTGGAGGATTCCAACTGTGTCACAGACGGCCTCGACCTGACCGAGGATGTGACTGGAGAAGAAGACGGTCGCGCCGCGCTCGTTCTCCTCGCGGATGAGTTCCCGCATCAGCCGGGCCCCGTTCGGGTCCAGCCCGGTCGTCGGCTCGTCGAGGATAAGGAGGTCGGGCTCGCCGACGAGTGCCATCGCCAGCACGAGACGCTGTTGCATCCCCTTGGAGTAGCCACCAGCCTTGCGGTCGATGGCATCGGCGATGCCGACCCGCTCGGCCAGTTCGTCGGGGTCTTCGTCGGCATCTTTCGATTCGATCACAAATGAGAGGTGCTGGCGGCCGGTGAGCCGGTCGTACACGTCATAGCCTTCGGGGAGGACTCCAGTGCGGGCACGAATTCGCTTCGGTTCTTCGTGGATGTCGTGGCCGAGCACCGTCGCCGACCCGTCGGTCGCGCGGACGAAATCCAGGAGGATGTTGATCGTCGTCGACTTCCCGGCCCCGTTCGGGCCGAGGAAGCCGAAGATTTCGCCCTCCTCGACGGTGAGGTCGACCCCTTGCAGCGCGGTGAGACTCCCGAACTGCTTGGTGACGCCATCCAGTTCTATCGCTGCCATACGGCGGGTTTGTGACGGCCGCGTGTATAGTCTTTCGTGTTCCAGTTATCAATCAAAAAACTCGATAGACGGTCCCTAGCTGTCGAAGCGCTCGCTTACACTTCGGCGTCGGGGTCGTGGCGCTCGGCCATCCGTTGGGCCTCCGTGGCGTAGCGCTCCCGCGTCTCCTCGTCGGTTACGGGTTCGAGCTTGTCGACCTCGACATCCGTCGCTGCCGTAATCCGTTTCCGTCTGAGCAGGTTCGGCGAGAGCTGCTTGGTCAGGTGGCGGTCGCCCTCCGGGGGCGCGTAGATGAGCGTCACCATGCGCTCGTCGCCGAAACTGGAGCGCTCGACCAGCCAGCACTGGACCGTCTCCTCGTCGTCGGTCATTGCTGTGTCGTTTGCGTGCCGGCGGTTTATATCTTACAACCCCCTCTCGAACCGCCGTCACCGGGTCACGTTCAGCCCTTGCCCGCGGTGAACTCCTCGTCGATGTCGACCGCAGTCCCGGCGTTCCGGACCGTATTCGTCGCGACCACGCCCGCGTTGCCCGACCGGAGTCGGATGCCGGCCGCTGAGGCGTTGCTGACCGTGTTGCCCGTGATGGTGAAACTGTACGGTCGCTCTGCACTCCGTGCGTCGGTGTTGTCCGCATCCGCTGGGACCGTTCGCGCAAGGATGCCAACCGGACAGTTGTCGACCTGATTACCCGAAATAGTGATGTCTGACGACCGGGCTTTGGGGGTCCCGGCTACCTCGTCCCGGAGGTGGGTCTCCTTGTACTCGATTTCGATGCCCGCCTCGCCGCCAGGGTCGGGTGCGAACTCCGTCAGGTCCTGACAGACGTTCCCAACAATGGTTCCGCGCTGGGCCGGCGAGCAGGCGATGAGGCTGTGGCCGCCGTCGACGGTGACGTTACCGATGACGGCGAAGTTCGCGACGTTATACGGCGCGATGTTATTGAACTTCACGCCGACGACGCGGTTCCCGGCGATGACCACATCGCTGGACTGCCGGAGGTCGCGGTCGCTGCCGGTCGGTGCGGCCCGGCTGGTGATACCGTACCAGTTCGGATTGACGACCTCGTTGTGCTCGACCGTCACGCCGGTACACCGCGTGAACGACAGCGCCATCTGGAAACCGTTCACTGTGCGGTTGCGAGCGATGTAGACGCCGTCGCACTGATCGGCCTGAATGGCTTGGTTGTTCAGCTGTGTCCCGTTGGCGTCGAACTCGATGTCGGTGACGGCGACGTTGTCACCGCGCACGCGAACGAGGTCGTGGCCGGCCGGCAGCGGGTTCGACTGGGACTCGGACGGTGCGGGGTCCTCGCCCGTTCCCGTCTGTGACGCAACGAACCGGGTTCCCTGCTGTCCGGTCAGTGTGGTGTTGTCGCCCATCGTCGCCGGCTCGCCAAATCGGAAAGTATCGGCGCTCGCGATAACGGCCCCGCCGCTGTCCGGCACGTTGTCGAAGGCATACTGGAACGCCTCATCGGCAGTACCGCCGGTCGAGAACGCGACGCTGCCGCTGCCGTCAAGCACCAGATACTCCGTACCGTTGCCGTTCCCGTTCGACTGGCCGGCTCCCGTCGTGACGACGTACACTGCCCCTGTCCCCGATAGTCCAGCGCCCGTCTGTGCCTGCCTGGTTCCGCTGAACAGTCCGATGCCCGCTACGGCACCGATACTCGACAGAACGGACCGTCGTGACGCGCCCCAGTCCGACTGTCGCGACCCAGTACTAGCTCCATTTGTGTCAGCAGTCATTCAGGTATGGCTGCCCGGCCGTTCGCAATAACCGCTTATAATAGCGGTCTGAACCATACGTACCCGTCAATACCTGAACTGTCCGGGCCGACTGACGCCGACTAGTGAATCTCTGGGGTGCCAATTTGTTGGCGACGTGGTACTCCAGACGACAGAACGCGACACCCGCGCTCACTATCCCCACCGTTGACAGCAGATTTATGCCGACAGCGACGGGACAGTACGACAATCCGACGTGGGCTCCGACGACTCGCCGTTCGACGATGTATCGGCAGACCGGGACTACCTCCGTGTCCTCCTCACTGCCGTGTGTGTCGTTGCCGTGGTGTTGGCGACGGCGACGCTCCCGATTCTGGCACCCGGTGGGACACAGAGCCCGATGGAGTCTCTTATTCCGCTCCCGCAGGAGAACCCCTTCGGGGAGGCTGGGGGCACCTCGACCGGCGGCAGCGGCGGCCAACTCGGCGCGCTGAACCCGGGCAGCCAGACTGATGTTGGCGGCTCGCTCGATAGTGGCGACAGCGGCGACAGCCCGTATCAGTCACAGGACACGGAGCCGCATTTCACCGTCACGAGTTCGGAACCGGCGTACTGGCGGACTGGCGCATATGAAACCTACACCGGCACGGGCTGGGACGGGCAAGCGGACCCGCAGGCCTATCAGGGACCGATGGCGGTCGACGGGATGGCCGACTCGACGGTCGATTACGAGGTGCAACTGGCCAAGTCCGCCACGTCGCTGCCGACCGTCTGGCGGCCGAAATCGGTGTCCCGGGACGACGTGATGGTCACCGAGTACGGCGCGGTCACGTCCGAGCGACCGCTCCCTGCCGGAACGACCTACAGCGCGACCAGCGTGACACCCCCCGACGACCCAGAGGTGCTACGAACGAGTGGCCGCGACTACCCTGCGGACATCGAATCACGCTACACGGGCGTGCCGGCGTCAACCTCGGCGCAGGTGGGCCCGTTCACCGACCGGCTGACCGAAGACAGCGACTCGCCCTATCAGACCGCGGCGACCATCGAGCAGTGGCTAGAGGCGAACAAGAACTACTCGCTGAACGTCAGCCAGCCGCCCGAGGACGACGTGGCCTCGGAGTTCATCTTCCAGATGGACAAGGGGTACTGCGAGTACTTCGCCACGTCGATGGTGGTGATGCTGCGGAGTCAGGACATCCCGGCGCGCTACGTCGTCGGCTACTCGACTGGCGAGCGGACCGGCCAGAACCAGTACACTGTTCGCGGGATGAACGCCCACGCGTGGGTCGAGGTGTACTTCGAGGGCGTCGGCTGGGTGAAGTTTGACCCAACGCCGGGACAGGAGCGCCTTGCGTCCGAACAGCAGGCGATGCAAAACAGCAGTCAGGACTACAGCGCCGCGGAGTCCGGAAGCCCCGACGAGGAGTTCGCTGTCGGGACGCCGGCGGGCGAGCCACAGACCGAAGCTCCGACTGATGGGACTGGACAGGAGTCAGAGAGCGACGGAACCGAGGGAACAGAAACGGGTGCAGACGGGACCGGTGACAGCGACGGAACTGGCGACTCGGGCGACGGACAGACGGTCTCGCAGTCCGGTGAGTTCATCGTCGAACTCAATCGGACGGCGACGCCGGGCGCGGCGGTGGCCGCAACGGTAACCCGCGACGGCGCACCGGTCGAAGGCGCGACGGTCTCGTTCAACGGTGAGCCGGTCGGAACGACGGGGCCGGCCGGCACCGTTTCCGGGACGGTCCCCTACGAAGCCGAACTGACGATTACTGTCGATGTAGCCAGCGATGCGGACCCACTCATCGCTCCCTCGGTCCCGCGTGACAGCGCTCGTTCCTTCGCTATTACTGGCCCACAGGCCCAGCAGTCGACGAACGCGAGCTATGAACTGAACACGACTGCGTCGGTGAGCATCACCGGCGAACAGGTCACCGGCGGCGAGGTGACTGTCACTGCGACCATCGACGGGGTGCCGGTGCGGGACGGCGACGTGCTGCTCGACGGCGAGCAGGTGGCGACGACGGACCGGCAGGGGCGGGCAACGGTCACGCTCCCGACCGACCCCGGCAACGTCTCTGTTGCCGTCGAGCGCGACGCCGTCAGCGGTAACACGACTGTGGTGCTTGCACGGCTTTCCGTAGCAACGTCGCCGTCGCTCCCGCTGGCCCTCCCCGTCGCTGGCCAGACGGTGAACGCGACGATGGACGGGGACCCGGTCACGAACGCCACCGTTACCGTCGGCGGGGAGCCGACAGCACGGACCGGCGCGGCCGGTCAGGCGACGGTCGGGATGCCGCTCGCGGCGAGTGCCAAAATTTCCGTTTCGAAGTACGGACAGACGGCCACGACGACCGTCAATGGCCTACTCGTCAACGCTGCGGGCGTCGTGCTGAGTCTGGGTGTTCTCCTCGCCGGGACGGTCGTCGGCGCTCGACGGCGGAACGTCACGCCGGGGACGCTATGGGGCTGGGTTCGGGCCGCACGCGAACTCGCCGTCGGGGCGCTCGTCGGCGTTGCGGTGGTGGCCGATGACCTGCTGGGTCGCTTTCGAACGCGACTTGAACTCACTGCCGCGGCGCTCCGTGATCTGTTCACCGGCCACCGGTCGCCGGCAGCGTTGCTCGACGCGTTGCGAGCGTGGATTTCTGAACGCTTTGCAGCGGCCGAAGACGCAGCCAGCGATGCGATGGCGGCTGTCTCCACGACTGAATCAAACGGGGGCGACGGAACGCCCGCGGCTCGCGTCACCATCCGCGAGGCGTGGACGCGCTTCCTGACCCACGTTTCCCTCCGGCGGTACTGGACGCGGACACCCGGCGAAATCGCGACCCATGCCATCGAACGGGACGGCCTCCCGCCGGCCGCGGTGCGGACAGTCCGGGACGCGTTCCGGGCGGTCGAGTACGGTCAGCGGGACCCACAGGAGCACGTGGCGGCCGTCGAGGACGCGATACGGCACATCGAGACGGCCGCCGGGCAACAGTCCAGCGCGACCGACGACACTGACGACGCGACGGAGGGGCGGCCCTGATGCGCCTGCGAACGGTCGTTTTCGGAACTGTGGGGCTGCTGGCGACCGGGGTCGCGGCCTCCCTCGTTTTCGCGCCGACGGCCGCCGGCGAGTCGCTTGTCGCCGTGCTCGGGAGTGTTGCCCCGACAACCATCCTCCTCGCTGGCAGTCTGACCGTCGGACTCTGTGCGGTCCTTGCCGGCTGGCTCGGTGGGCTTCTGGGCGGTGGCTCACCGACCGCCTTCGACGTGGCCGTCGACAGCCCGCCGGAAGACGTGACAGCGACGGAGAGTCGGCTGTTCGCTGCCGACATCGACGCGGCTATCGACGACGCCGTCGCTGGCGACGACGCGGCGATGGACACGGTTACCGAGCGACTCACTGCGGCAGCGACGACAGCCTATGCTATCGGAGCTGGTGTCTCACAGGCGTCCGCACAGCAGGCAGTTCGTGCGGGGACGTGGACCGACGACGCCGTCGCGGCGGCGATGCTGTCCCCGACGGAGCCACAGTCGCTGCTGGCCCGGCTCCGCCTGTGGCTCGACCCGGAGAGCGAGCGCCGCCGCCGCATCCGCCGGACGGTCGACGCTATCGCACAGGTGTCGGGAGGTGAGCGCTGACGATGCACCGCCGTGTGCGGCGCTGGAGCGGCGGCCTCGCAGCCGCGCTGTTTCTTGTCAGCGTCTCGCTTTTGACCGCCGAGCCGCTGTTGCTCGCGGCGACCGCAATCCCACTCATTTACGTCGCCTACGGCGCGCTTTCGCGGATGCCGGCGGGAACCGATTTGCAAGCAACACGGTCCGTTTCTGACGCCCAGCCTACGCCGGGCGAGCCGGTCGCGGTCGAACTCACCCTCACGAACACCGGCAGCAGTTCGCTGACCGACGTGCGGGTCATCGACGGCGTGCCCGAGGAACTGCCAGTCGTCGAGGGGTCACCGCGGCTCTGTACCTCGCTGCGGCCCGACGAGAGCGCGACGCTGTCCTATGCCGTGATGGCAAAGCGCGGAACCTACACGTTCGACGCCGCCGCGGTGCGGGTGCGGACGCTGTCGGCCAGCGACGAGGTGACTGTCGACCTGCCCGTGGCCGGCGACGGGACGCTGACCTGCTCGAACACCGTCTCCGAAGTTCCGATGGCCGACGCCACGCTCCCGCGGGCGGGAACGCTCCCGACCGACACCGGTGGGAGCGGGCTTGAGTTCCACTCGACGCGGAGCTACCAGCCCGGCGACCCGGTCAACCGCATCGACTGGCGGCGGTACGCAAAGACCGACGAGCTGACCACCATCGACTATCGGGAGGAACAGGCCGTCAGGACGGTGCTGGTTGTCGACGCTCGCCCGCCGGCCCGCGTGACGCCAGAGCCGGGATTCCCGACAGGAGCGGAGCTGTCTGCCTACGCGGCCGAACGCCTGTTCGACGCGCTCTCCCGAACTAGCGTCGTCGCGAGTGTCTGTGCTGTCGGCTTGGCCTCCGAGGATGTCCCCGGCGGACTCGGCCCCGACGGGCTGGCGTGGGTCGACGCCTCTGGCGGTCACGCGGCCGCCCACGCGAGACAGATATTCGATAGCGTGGGTCGCGCCGCGGCCCGACAGTCAGACGCCGATTCGGCCGGTGACGCTGATGTGTCCGAGGACGACCAACCAGAGCAGCCCGGAGGCGAAGCTACGAGGGCGACGACGGCCGACGGTGGGACCATCGAGGACCCGGCCCTGCTCGCGGTGCTCGCTCGGCTCCCGCCGACCGCGCAGGTGGTCGTGTTCTCCCCGGCCGCCGACGACTGGCCTGTCTCGCTGGTGTCATCGCTTTCGGTCCGTGAGTACCCGACGACGCTCGTCAGCCCGTCGCTGGCCCGCGGGGACTCCCTCGGCGCGGCTGTCGCGAGTACCGAGCGCACCGCCCGGCTCCAGCGGGCCGAACTGTCCGGCGCGACCGTCATCGACTGGGACCTCGACAGCCCAATCGACGTGGCACTCCGCGCCTCGCTCGCCGACCTGTTCAGCGTGTAACAATGGACGACACAATCTCGCTTCCGACCCGGATGCCCTGGACCAGCCTCGCCACCGTCATCGGCGTGACGGCGCTGCTGGTCGCAGGACTGCTGGGAACCGTTTCCGCCGACCGGGCCGCGCTCGTCGGTGTGGCCACCGGTGTTTTGCTGGCACTGTCGCTGTGGCTGAGCGGCTGGGACCGCTGGCAGGCGGTTGGAACTGTTCTGGCCAGCGTCCTTGCGCTACCAGTTGCTGTCGGGCTTTCCCTCGCCACTGGCGGCACGGTCGTCTCGCTCGGTGCCGAACTGTTCCCCGTCACTTCCCAAGCTGGCGTCCGACCGGCGGTCGTCACGTTGCTGTCGCAAGTCATCGTCGTCCTTGGCTGTCTGACCGCCGTCTTCGGCGCGACCGCGGCCACCCGCGGCGTCGTCGACACCGAGCGGGTGGGGACCTACGGTGGCGTCGTCGTGCGGACGACCGCTGTTCCGTTCGCTGTTGCCCTCGTACTGTTCACGCGGGGGGCTGTCGATTTCTTGCAGTCCAACGCCGGAACGCCGGGCGTCCAGCAACTGACCGGCGAGGCCCTCACTCAGGTACTGGAACCGATTTTCGACCCGGTCCCCGGCCGAACGCATATCGCCATTTTCAGTCTGTTGCTCGCCCTTGCCGCCGCGGCGCTGGCCCGCGGACTCGACGCCTTGCCGCTTTCCGAACTCGTCCCGGAAACGAGCGACGCGCCCGATGTCGACAGGGCTGTCGCCGTCGTTGAGCGAACGTTTCGATGGACGGGCCGGCTCGCCCTGCTGGTCGCGCCGGTCGCCGGGCTGTTCGAACTGGGCCTCGGTCAGGAATCACTGGCCGGACTGCTCCCGGCTGGGCTGTACGACTTCATTGTCGCCGTCACGGCAGCGCCGGGCCTTCGTGGCCTCCTCTGGTGGCTGTTCCTCAGTGGGACAGTCGTCTCGGTGGCTGTCTGGTTCCTCCGGCGGACGGTCCAGAGTTCGGCCGACCGCGTGGGGACCGTCCTCGCGCCGTACGTTGGCGGCGGCGTCATCACGCTCGCCGTGGTGGCGGTCGCGGGGCCGGCAGTCGATGCCATCGAAACGGCGCTCCGGGCGACGCCGGCCGCGGCGGCCGTCGAACAGTTCTTCGTTCCAATACTGGACGTATACGGCCCCGAGACCGTCACACTGGCGCTGGCCGTCGTGGCGCTGTTTTCGCTCATCAGTGTCGCTGGACAGCTGTCGGTGGCGCTGGCGACGAGTTATCTGCGCGAGCGGACGGCCGGCGTCACGCTCGCCGCGGCCGGCCTGTTCGGTGCGAGCGCCTTCGCTGCGACGCTTTCGACGCCGACGTGGCTGGTGCTCGCGGGCCTGGTTGGTGCGGTCGTCGTCTGGGACGCCGGGTCCTTCGGGACGACGCTGGGACACGAGGTCGGGAGCGGGGCCGCGACGCGCCGCACCGAACTCGTCCACACCGGCGGGACCGTCGCGGTGGGCGGCGTCGGCGCGGCGGCGACGGCGGGGCTGTCCGGCGTCGCCCGTGGCTCTATTGCTGTCGAGCCATCGGTCGCCGTGGCCGGCCTCGTGGTCTGTCTCGTCGCCGTGCTGGCGCTGGTGGCCGCGATACGGTAGGACCACACCGAACAATACATTGTGGTGTGGTGACAAGTCTGAAGTATGACCGACCGGTCCCCGCTGCGACGGGCCAGAGACAACGCGACGGAACTCGCCTCTCTGGCAGTCACCGGGTTCTGGCTCGTTGCCCTCGTGACGGGTCAGGAGTGGTGGCTCGCGGCGCTGCTCGTCGGATACGTGGTGGTCGTCCCGCTGACGGAGTTGCTGTACGGCGATACGGACGAGGAGGCAGCAGATGCTGATGAAGTCGAGCCAGCGCTGTCAAGCGATGCTGACGACGAAACACCGCTGGAACGACTGCGCCGCCGGTACGCCGACGGGAAACTGACCGACGAACAGTTCGAGCGGAAACTGGAACGACTGCTCGAAACGGAGACGCTGGAAGATATTGAAGACAGCGCGGCGGTCCGAGAACAGGAGCGGGAGCGACAGCGCGAGACCGAGCGAACCTGAGCAGTTAGGGACTGACGGCCGGCACTTCGACGCGGTCCAGCACGTCGTCGACGACGGTTGCCGGGTCGACGCCGCGGACGCCCGCGTCAGCGGTCAGGACGAGTCGGTGGGCGAACGCCTCCCCGACGACGCTTTTCACGTCGTCCGGGACGGCGTAGTCGCGGCCGTCGAGGACCGCGGCGGCGCGGGTCGCCTCGAACAGCCGCTGAATCCCACGCGGGGAAACGCCGACATCCACGCGGTCGTCCTCGCGGGTGGCGCGGCCGAGTTCGACGACGTAGTCCCGGAGCGTGCCGTCGACGGTGACCGATTCGACAGTCCGCTGGAGCGCCAGCAGCCGCTCGCCGTCGATGACGCTGGTGACGCTTGGTGCCTGTGCGGTCCGGTCGGCCCGCCGGTCGATGAGTTCGCGTTCGCCGCCGAAGTCGGGATACCCCATCGATGTTTTGACGATGAAGCGGTCCCGCTGGGCCTCGGGCAGTCCGAAGGTCCCCTCCTGTTCGACGGGGTTCTGCGTGGCGATGACAAAGAACGGCTCGGGCAGGTCGTGGGTCACGCCGTCGACGGTTACCTGCTTCTCGCCCATCGCTTCGAGCAGCGCGGCTTGCGTCTTGGGCGGTGCACGGTTGATTTCGTCGGCCAGCACGACGTTGGCGAAGACGGGGCCGGGCTGGAAGTCGAACTCGCCGGTGGCCTCGTTGAATACGTTCGAGCCGGTGATGTCGGACGGGAGCAGGTCCGGCGTGAACTGCACCCGTTTGAAGGAGAGGTCAAGCGCCGTCGCGAACGACTGGGCAGTGAGCGTCTTCCCCGTGCCCGGCACGTCTTCGAGCAGGACGTGCCCCCGGGCGAGAATCCCGGTCATGACGGTTTCGAGGAAGTGGTCGTCAGCGATGACGGCACTGCCGACGGCGTCGAGAATCTGTCGGCTGGTTCGTCCGGCAGTGTCGTGGTCCATACCGGCGTGTAGACAGCCACCGACAAATACCCTCTCCCTCGGTTTCGCTGGCGGGCGGCCCGATTCCATGACACCCACTCACAATAAGAGAGAATTGCCGTAACTCTGAGTTATAGATAGCTAGAGATATATGCATACTGCACATGACCGACGACTACGGATTCGGGACGCGCTGTGTCCACGCCGGCCAGGAAGAGCCGGACCCGGCCACAGGGGCACGCGCGCCGCCCATCTATCAGACCTCGTCGTACGTCTTTGAGGACGCCGACACCGCGGCCGACCGGTACGCCCTGAATGACGACGGCAACGTCTACTCGCGGTTCGACAATCCCACCGTCCGGATGCTCGAAAACCGCATCGCCTCCCTCGAAAACGCCGTCGACGCCGTCGCAACGGGGTCAGGGATGGCTGCACTCGACGCCGGGACGTTCGTCCTCGCGGCCAACGGCGACAACATCGTAACGGCCTCCTCTATCTATGGTGGCACCCACTCGTATTACTCCAACACCGCCAGCCGCCGAGGCATCGAGACGCGATTCGTCGACACGCTCGACCCGGACGCCTACGCTGAGGCCATCGACGAGGACACAGCCTACGTCCACTTCGAGACTATCGGCAACCCGTCGCTGGTCGTCCCGCCGATGGAGGAGATCTCCGAGGTGGCCCACGACCACGGCGTGCCCGTCTTCGTCGACAACACGTTCGGGACGCCGGCCCTGTGCAACCCGCTTGACCACGGCGTCGACCTCCTCTGGGAGTCGACGACGAAGTGGATCCACGGCTCCGGGACGACCGTCGGCGGTGTCCTCGTCGACGGCGGCTCGTTCCCCTGGGACGAGTACCCCGAGAAGTTCCCGGAACTGGGTGGCGAGAACGAGGCCTTCGGGAAGAACTTCTCCGAAGCCTTTGGCGACCGAGCCTTCTCTGTCGCCGCCCGCCAGCGCGCGCTCCGGTCGCTCGGCGACGGCCAGAAGCCGTTCGACGCCTGGGCGACCCTCCAAGGCGCGGAAACCCTCTCTCTGCGGATGGAACGCCACTGCGAGAATGCGATGGCTGTCGCCCGGCACCTCGAAGACCACCCCGAAGTCGCCTGGGTCACCTATCCCGGGCTGGAGAGCCACGAGACCCACGACCTGGCACAGCAGTACCTCTCCGGTGGGTTCGGCGGCATCGTCACGTTCGGGCTGGAAGCCGGCTACGATGCCGGTCGACGGTTCTGCGAGGAGACGGACCTCGCCCAGTTCCTTGCGAACATCGGCGATGCCAAGACGCTGGTCATCCACCCGGCTTCGACTACCCACGCCCAGCTCAGCGAGGCGGAACAGCGTGCCAGCGGCGTCACGCCGGACCTCCTCCGGTTCAGCGTCGGTATTGAGGACCCAGAAGACATCATCGCAGATATCGACGAGGCCATCGAACGAGTCACATGAACGTCGAACACAACACTGTCTCGCTCGGCGAGTTCGAGTTCGACTGCGGGGAGACGATTCCGGATCTGGAAATCACCTACGAGGCTTACGGGGAGTTCGACGGCGACAACGCGGTGCTGGTCTGTCACGCCCTGACCGGCAGCGCCCACGTCGCCGGCCGCGACCGAGTCGACAGCGCCGATCAGGCCCGCGCTTGGTGGGACGACATCGTCGGGCCGGGCAAGGCCATCGACACCACGGAGTACTACGTCGTCTGTGCAAACGTCCCGGGCTCCTGCTATGGGTCAACAGGGCCGAAAAGCGAGAACCCCGAGACGGGTGAGCCCTACGGCACCGACTTCCCGCCGGTCACCGTCACAGACTGGACTGAAGCCCAGCGCGCGCTGCTTGACGAACTCGGGATTCCCCACCTCCACGCCGTCGTCGGCGGCAGCGTCGGTGGCATGAACGTCATCGAATGGGCCAAGCGCCATCCGGACCACGTCGACCGCATCGTTCCCATCGCCGCGGCCGCGCGACTGGACACGCAGTGTCTCTCGCTCGACGCCATCGCCCGCCGGGCCATCACGACCGACCCGAACTGGAATCAGGGCCACTACTACGGCGAGGACGACGACCCGCCAAGCGACGGCCTCGCGCTGGCCCGCCAACTGGGCCACGTGATGTACCTCTCGAAGGCGTCGATGGAGCACCGCTTCGGCCGCCGCGCTGCCGGCCGGGACGCCGTCCGCACGTTCCCGACCGACGCCGCGGGCGCGTTCTTCCCGTACCGCGACGTGGAGTCGTACCTCGATTACAACGCCGAGAAGTTCACCGAGCGCTTCGACGCCAACAGCTACCTCTATCTGACACGGGCGATGGACAACTACGACCTCGCCGCCGGGTTCGAGTCCGATGCGGACGCGCTGGCGGCCTTCGACGGCGACGCGCTGGTGATGTCCTTTACCGCCGACTGGCACTTCACCACCCAGCAGGCGGAGGCGCTAGCCGACTCGCTCCGGGCGGCCGACGCGAACGTCGCCCACCACGTCATCGACTCCGACCACGGCCACGACGCGTTCCTCGTCGAACCGGACAACGTCGGGCCGCCGCTCGCGGACTTCCTCGATGCCGGCGTCGACGGCAAGGCCGTCACCGATTCTGTCGTCGAGGACAGTCAGGAGAGCGATTTCGCACCGGTCCACAATAGCCTCTTCTCGCAGTAGCGACGCGGGCGTATCATCCGGTGACCGGTAGGTTCGCTCTCCCTCGGTTCGGTTCATCAATCATGCATGTCCTGTTTCACGATAGCATTTAACACATCTCGGGACGACTGTTCCTACGTATGGCTGACATGACCACGAACATCGAAAGCGAGGAGTATTCGTTCGGCCAGACGGTGTACGACGAGGACGGGGACGCACTCGGGACCATCCGCGGGTTCGACGAACACGGCTTCTACGTCACGGTCGAGGACGGCATTGAGTCCATGTCGAGCGAGCATCTCAGCGCCGGGGCCGCGGGCGAGGCCGAACTGATGTGGCGCTGCTGGGAATGCGGTGAGATGGGCAAGATCGAGGATATTCCCGACGAATGTCCGTCCTGCAACGCGCCCAAGGAGGACATCTACTACTGGCAGGAGGACTGAACGGATCGGTGGTCGTCTGGAAGCACCGACTGCATATGTGGCGGTGATTACGTCGCTTCGAACCGCTCGGCGACGGCCGGCCCGACTGCCTCCTGTACTGTCTCGACGGCTGACGCCGGAAGCGAGAACCGCAGCGTCGTCCAGTCCCGTTCGAGAATCGCGCGTCCGTCGTCGTCGTAGATGGCCACGTACACCAGTGTCCCCCCGTAGACTTGTGCCAGCGCATCGAACGTTTCTGCCGTGACCGGCACTGTTCCAGTCGTGTGGGTGTCGGTAGCCGAAACAGTGGTGTGGCCCGCAATCGTCTCGACAGCGAACCGTTCCGCACCGGGGTTGTCCCGTCGCCCCAACCCGAGATGGACGAATGCTTCTGCCGGTGTTCGTGGTGACGCGTCCAGCACGGCCGCGAGCAGGTCCAGCCCGACCGGTTCGTCCGGGTCGGATAGCTCGAACCGCTGTGTGGTCTCGTCCTGTGGCCAGGTCGGACCCGGTTCGACGCCGCCACCGATGCCCTCCCACGCCGTGACGATTGTCTCGGTCAGCCGGTCGATACCGATCTCGTCGATGGCCCGAACTACCGCCTCGGCGTCGTCGGAGTCGCTCATGGCCGCTCGTTCGTCGCTCGCGGTCAAGTGCGTGCTGATTCCGGCACGTCGGTGATGGGTTTTTGTCCGGGCCGTCCCTGCCCGTCGGTATGGATATCGTCGTCGTCGGGGCCGGGAGCCTCGGCAGCCTCGTCGGTGGCCTGCTCGCTCGTGAACACGACGTGACGCTCGTCGGTCGCGAGCCACACGTGAGTCAGGTCACTGAGCGTGGCCTTTCGGTCGTCGGAGCCGAGGAGTTTCGGGTCCACTCGAACGCACAGACGGCGATGCCGGAACGTGCCGACCTCGCGCTGGTGACGGTCAAGGCATACGACACCGCTACCGTTGCAGCGGACCTTGCCGACTGTACGCTTGATGCCTGTCTTTCGCTACAGAACGGGATGGGCAACGAATCGCAGTTAGCCGCTGTACTCGATTGTCCGGTGCTTGCGGGGACATGCTCCTATGGGGCACGCCTTCGAGAACCGGGCACTGTGGCGTTCACCGGCCGCGGCGAGGTCGTACTGGGAGAGCGCAACGGCGGCCGGTCCGCGGTCGCCGACGAGGTCGGGGCGGCGTTCCGTGCGGCCGGCATCGAGACGACCGTTGTGGCGGACATGCCGACTCGCCTCTGGGAGAAACTCGCGGTCAACGCCGGCATCAACGCCGTGACGGCGCTCGCCCGCGTGCCGAACGGTGCGCTGGCCGACCCGCCGGCTGACGCTATCGCCGCGGACGCCGCCCGCGAGACGGCCGCTGTCGCCCGGGAGCAGGGCATCGACCTCCCCGACGAGCGTGCGGTGTCGCTCGTCGAGCGTGTGGTCGACGACACCGCCGCCAACCATTCGTCGATGTATCAGGATATCTCGGCCGGTCAGCAAACCGAAATAGATGCCATCAACGGCTATGTCGCCGAGACTGCGACCGAGCGGGTCCCGGTCAACGAGACGCTTGCCGGGCTCGTCCGTACGTGGGAGCGCCACCGCGAACAGTAACTAGCCGAAACTGACTGCTACCGATGCGATAGAAGACGACCTGCGTTATCGTCGACGCCGAAAGCAGCGCCTCGTGGCTGTTCTGGAATCACACAACGACTATATACACGTCTCCTATGTGTGTCTCACATGACTCCACACACCGGCGGAGCACGGCTCAAAACGCCGCGTAATGCGCTTAATAGAATTGATTTGTATGGCGCGGGGGGGCTACTGGTATGACAGCCGACGACGCGGCCGGGAACCGCATCGTCGACTACGAACTGTTCGAGGTGCCGCCCCGGTGGCTCTTCCTTCGACTGGAGACGGCCGACGGTACTGTTGGCTGGGGCGAACCCGTCGTCGAGGGCCGGGCCCACACCATGCGTGCGGCTGTCGAGGAACTGCTCGACAGCTATCTCGTCGGCGAAAACCCCGAGAACATTCAGGACCACTGGCAGGCAATGTACCGCGGCGGCTTCTACCGCGGCGGCCCGGTCCTGATGTCTGCCATCGCCGGCATCGACCAGGCGCTGTGGGACATCAAGGGCAAGCAACTCGGCGCGCCGGTCCACCAGCTACTGGGCGGGCAGGCCCGGGACCGGATTCGGGTGTACCAGTGGATCGGCGGCGACGAGCCCTCGGACGTAGCCAGCGCTGCTCAGGAGCAGGTCGATGCTGGATTCACGGCGCTGAAGATGAACGCGACACCCGAGATTGAGCGCGTTGACACCCCGGCCACGGTTGAGGCCGCCGCGACGCGACTCCGGGAAGTCAGGGAGGCCGTCGGTCCCGAGGTCGACATCGGCGTCGACTTCCACGGTCGCGTCACGAAGCCGATGGGCAAGCGGCTCGCGTCCGCGCTGGAGCCCTATGAGCCGATGTTCATCGAGGAACCGGTGTTGCCCGAACACAACGACGCGCTGCCGGCGCTTGCGGCCCACACCGAGATTCCGATTGCGACCGGCGAACGGATGTACTCGCGCTGGGACTACAAGGAGGTGTTCGAGGACGGGGCTGTCGACGTGATTCAGCCGGACCTCTCCCACGCCGGCGGCATCACCGAGGTGTACAAGATCGCGTCGATGGCCGAGGCCTACGACGTGGCGATGGCCCCCCACTGCCCGCTCGGCCCGGTCGCCTTGGCGTCCTGCGTACAGGTCGACGCCTGCTCGCCCAACGCCCTCATCCAGGAGCAGAGCATCGACATCCACTACAACGAGACCACCGACGTGCTCGACTATCTGGCCGACCCATCGGTGTTTGACTACGAGGACGGGTTCGTCACCGTGCCCAACGACCCCGGCCTCGGAATCGAGATTGACGAGGCGTTCCTCCGGGAGCAGTCCCAGCAAGAGGTCGACTGGCACAACCCCGTCTGGCGACACGACGACGGCAGCGTCGCCGAGTGGTAGTCTGGTGGGATTCTCCCNTTTCCCTCGGCAGCGACTGTGTCAGTGATGGGACACAGCAAAGGAAAGGGCTCATATCCCGCGCCCGATACGTATCTGTATGGCCTCCTCAACGTCGTGGAAGCGCGATTTCGCGAGCGGCCTCATCATCCTGTTGCCCCTTCTGGTGACGATTTACGTTATCCTCTATCTCTACTCAATCCTTGCGTCGGCGGCGGTTATCCCGGCGATTGACGGCGAACTGCTAGCGGCGCTCGGACTCCCCTCGGGTACCTCGTCTGTTGAACTTGCCCGGGTGTTTACGACGCTGATTATCTTCATCCTCATCGTGTTCTCCATCGGCTATCTGATGCGGACAGCCTTCGGCGATATCGTCGAACGCGCAATCGACGACGCGATGAACCACGTGCCGGGCCTCCGGGTGGTGTACAACGCCTCGAAGATGGCGGTCGAAACGGCTGTCGGGGGAACCGAAGACCTTCAGGCGCCGGTGAAACTCGAAGTGTGGGACGGGATGCGGATGACGGCGTTCAAAACGGGACAGACCACCGACGACGGCCGTGAGGTACTCTTCCTGCCGACAGCGCCGAACATCACGACCGGCTACGTCGTCGAGGTCGAACCGCACCGCTACGAGGAAATCGATGAACGCGTCGAAGAAGCGCTGACGCGCATCCTTAGCGCCGGATTCGGCGACACGGACCGTAGTAACGCGACGCCGATTCCGGTCGCCGACGAGGACGACCTCGCGGACGACTAATAGCGCCGCTCAGTGCGCTCTCAGACGTAGTGGAACCACTCTTCGCGGTCGCCGCTCTCGATCACGTCGAAGAAGGCCGACTGAAGCTCGTCAGTGACTGGCCCCTTCGTCCCCTCGCCGATCTCGTTGTCGTCGACGCTCCGAATAGGCGTGACCTCCGCCGCCGTGCCGGTAAAGAACAGCTCGTCGGCGGTGTACAGTTCGCCGCGGGAGATGGTCGCGTCCTCGTGGACGGTGTAGCCCATCTCTTCGGCGAGCGTGATTGCGGTGTTGCGGGTGATGCCTTCGAGGATACTCTCGGCCAGCCCGGGCGTGTAGATTTCGCCGTCTCGGACCATGAAGATGTTCTCGCCCGGGCCTTCGGCGACGTTGCCTTCCTTGTTCAGGACGATAGCCTCGGTGTAGCCGTTCCGGCGGGCCTCCTCGCCGGCGAGCATGCTGTTGACGTACAGCCCCGTCGTCTTGATGTTGGTCGGAATCTGGCTGGAGGCGTGCTTACGCCAGGACGACACCATCACATCGACGCCCTCTTCCAGCGCTTCCTCGCCCAGATACGCGCCCCACGGCCACGCTGCGATGGTTGTCTTCGTCGGGCAGTCTTTCGGGCTCACGCCGAGCGAGTCGAAGCCGTAGTAGACGATGGGGCGGATGTAACACGATTCGAACCCTTCTGTTTCGATGAGTTCCGTCGTCGCCTCGGTGAGTTCGTCTTTGCTGAACTCGATGTCGAGGTCGTAGGGTTTCGCGGACTTGTACAAGCGGTCCAGATGTTCCTCCCAGCGGAAGATGGCCGGTCCTTGTTCAGTGTCGTAACAGCGAACGCCCTCGAAAACGCCGGTCCCGTAGTGCAGCGCGTGTG
>JGI12449J12846_1000089_pt1 | contig 29122 bp, 28 predicted proteins | sample 23E2SouthBayCA_FD_12846 | JGI IMG/M metagenome (IMG submission 12846) | reverse complement strand
AATCGCCCTTGACTACGAGACCGACTGGCCGGTTCACGTCTTTGAGCCGCGATGATAGACAGGCGACGGTGAGACAGTGTCGGCCACCGGAACCCGTCGACGCTGCTGATGGGGTGTACGGTTATCGTCGGCAGATTCGGAGCGGTCGGTCAACCAATGTTTCCGTCGTCGATCTGAGACCAGGTATCCAGACCGACGCGGAGAGCGGCTTTGAGCGCCCCGAGGACGACGGGACCGAAGAGCAGTCCCATAACCCCGAATGCGTATGCCCCGCCGAGGATACCGAGGAGGATGACGGCCGGATTGAGCTTTGCGTACCTATCGACGGCGAACGGCCGGAGATAGTCGTCGGTGAGTCCAACAATGATGACACTGTAAAGGAATAACCCGACAGCAAGCAGTGGCTCGTTCGTGACATACAGGTACACTACTGCCCCACCCCAGACAGGGATTGTCCCGATGAGTGGGACCATCGCGAGCACGACCATGATAGCCGTCCAGAACAGCGCATTGGGAACGCCAGTGGCGGCGAGTCCGACGCCGGCGACAATTCCCTGAACGATGGCAACGAAGACGTGGCCGAAGAGGACGCCTAGCATCACGTCGTCGATTTCGTCGTAAAAATCACGCTGGACGTCCACCGGAAGGGGCACTGTTTGTTGGAGCCAGTCGACCAGGTCATCGCCGTCTTTGAGAAGGTAGTAGATCAGAAAAAGTGCTAACGCAATCCCGATGAGATGGAAGGTGACCGTACTGAACGCCTGGGTCGACCGTTCGAATATGATCGTTCCGATGTCCCGCCCGGAACTGACGAGTTCACCGGCGATATCGACCTCGCGGCCAGTAAGTTCCTTGATTCGGGATTCGACTACGTCAAGCTGCACCGGCTCGGTGCCCAGCTCTCGGAGTATCCGGTCAGCACTATCGGCCACCGACGCGAGGACAACTACGACCGGGGCGACGAATCCAGCGACTGCCAGCGTCACGAGCGAGAGTGCAGCGACCATCGGTGAGACATACGTTTCGAGGCGGACCTGTAGCGGATAGAGAACGTAGGCGAGGAGGACAGCACCGAGAATGTACTGGAGAAACGGCCGTATCAGCATGCCAGCTAGCACGAGGAGGGTGACGATGAGGGTGAGGACAAACCCCTTGCTGAGGTTCACGACTGCGAGTTTAACGACCGATGACAAAAAGATTCGATATCTTCACAGTGGTCTGTGTCGTCTCCGGTGTGCCAGAGCAGCCGTTAGCAAATGACCGATGGGCGGTTCGAACAAGATAGTAGCACTCCTGTGTCAGTCAGAAATGACAGACAACGCCCCAGCGTGTGCGGAGTACTTACTCGATTTCTAGCTGCCCACTTCCGCCGCCGTCCTCGCCATCAGTCTCGTCCCATTCGAGTTCGAACTCGACACTCAGTTCAGTCATGTTTCCTGCTGGACCTTCACGTTCAGCTTTGACTTCAAAGGTTGGTCGGGCAGGGGGAGCCAGCGTTACAGTCTCAGAGCCTGCTTTCAGGGTAATATCGTTTCCGCTGTCGAGATTGTCCGCGACTTTCCGGAGGTACGATGCAATCGCTTCTCGACTCTGGTTACTTTCTGACTTGAACAGAACTTCTTCGGGCATACGGGAGATGGTACACAGCCTGTCACAATAAACCCGCCCGCCGTACGACTAAACCACGATCAAATTTCGGTCTCTCGTCTCGGACGTTGGTATGCTCGGTGGAACACATCTCGACAAAATCTCGCCTACTCCCACCGCTGTGCAATCGTCTTCGCGTTGAACTATCCCGTTTCCGACATCCAAATGCTGACAGAACTCACGTTTCACGGTCTTGATATCGCCCGAGTCGAACCAGACGGCGATCTCATCGACTTCGTCGCAGACGAATTCCCCGCCGGGCAGCATTGCTGTTTGGACAGGCAGACCAACAGATACCCATCACGGCCGTCACGGCCGTCCGGGGACTGGAGTATCAAGATGGGGAGGGCGAGCCGAATTCAGGCGGTGTCGTCCGCGCGGACTTCTCAAGAGCATCCAGTTAACGGCTCGCCTGAAGGCCGGTGAATGGGTCTGACAACAGCGCTGTGCTGATGCGTTCTGTGCCGATAGTCACTCGGCCGCGCGATCCATCGGGTCTTCGAGTTCACCGGTGATCGCCTCGAACGCGTCTGTCGCGGTGAGAAGACCAACGACATCGTCATCTGCGACCACGAGGGCGAGTTCCTGATTTTCGGCCTGACACCGGTCGATGAAGTCACTGATAGTTGTTTCAGCAGCGACAGTCAGCGGCGAGGTTACCAGGTCTTCGAGGGTTGTCGCCCCCGAATCCAGCATTTCGTAGTTGTGCAACACTGTCGGGGCGTAGACGACACCGATGAACGAGTCCACTGAGTCTTTGATCAACGGAAAGCGGACGTATGGCATCCCGTCGATCCGGTCCATGTTTGTCTCGAAGTCGTCAGTCGTCGAGAGCGCGACGATGTCACTGCGATCAACCATGATCTCACTGACTGGCGTTGCGCCGATATCGAGGGCATTGATAACTTCACTTCGTCGCTCTTTGGAGATATCGAGTCGGCTGAGTGACTCACCCATCTCGCTGCGCAGTTCGGCGCGAGTGGTTGCGGGAGCGCTTTCGGCTTCTGATTCAGTCCACGAACGGGAGATTTTGACGCCGAAGAGGCCCAGCAACGCCTTCGCCACCCAGTCCGCTGCGATGATTACCGGATACATGAGTTTTGTCCAGACGTACAGCGGGCCCGAGCCGTATCCGGCGACGAGCTTGGCACGCTCGATTCCCAGATACGTCGGTGCCTGCTCGCCGATGATAACGTGCATGAGATTGACCACTACCAGCGCGAGGAGCACGGACAGCGTCGTGTGTCCGCCGCCGGTGACGCCAACCGCGCCCAGCAGGGGCTCCAGCACTGCTGTGATAGCCGGCTCAGCGACAACTCCCAGCCCGACACTACAGATGGTGATTCCGACCTGACAGCCTGTGAGGAATATCTCCAGCCGCTTGGTCATGTTCCAGGCGCGTTCAAGTCCACGTCCGTTGCCGAGAAACGCGTCCTCCTCAAACTGCCTGACGCGGGTCATCGCGAACTCGGTCGTGACAAAGAAGCTGTTTCCCAGAAGTAAGGCGACACCACCGAACAGACGGAGCCACGTTACCAGCGAGATAGGCATCAAACGCTGGTTTCTCTGGCCGTTATCTAAATCTACTGCCGCTACGCCGTGGTCGGACGCCCTATCTCGGTTTCCAACTCCACCTCCAGCAGTCGATACTGAATGCCTAGCGCCAGACTCAGTCAGCTGTTGAGTCGGAACTCGGTGAAATAGTACAGAAGGCTGACGTTCGGGAAGCCGCGGTCATTATCGGTTTAGCGCAGGTTGTTGACCTCGCCGACATTCTCGAAGAGTGGGGATACGGACAGTAGAGCAGTCTTGCGATGCTGAAAAAGTGTGCCCCGAAAACGGCTGTCTAGTGGCTCACGCGAAAATCTCGGCGCGTCGTGAAATCTGGGTAGAGAGCGCTTCCCAGCAGTCCGTTCTCCGATGTACGTGTCTGAAACGGAGAGCATCGCTGAGTGGTGAGGCTGCCGACGCCGACCAGCAACCGCTTAATACAGCCTGGCCGATTGTGATGGCGTCCCCTCGCACTGCAGTCGGTCTGCCGCAGTCTCGGAGAAATTACTCTTCACGTCGCTGTGAATCGTGTTTACTGTCGTGGGAGGCGACAGCGAAGTGAGACTGCATCTCGCTCGAGTCAATGCCATCGACATCCAGCGGGAGCCATTGCACTTACCCAGAAGTTAGTTACTAGCTTAGCCTTTGGTTAGCGCACGCTCTTTACACGCTACAGCAACAGTTTGGCATGCACTGTTGGAGACAAGAGAGGAGCATATACCGAGGCACGGAGTGATGCAGGGCAACACAGATTCCGGGGACAACCATGCGAGTGTCCTGCTCGTCGGTGCAACCCCAATGGATGCCAGAGTGATCTCTTGTGGGCTCAAGCGCGAAGACATCTCAATGGACATTGCAGCAGATGTCCGCACAGTAATCGACCGCCTGACGACAATGTGTGAGGACGAGACCACTGTGGCGTCCTCCTGTCTCGTCGCTATCGACTTCACGACGGCCCCGGCCGACGGGCTAACCGTGCTCAACGCGATACGGGCGAGCCCCCGACTGCAGACGCTTCCAGCTATTGCGCTTGTCAATCACACAGTGGCCCCAGACGAGGCGAAAGAGCGCATACAGAGTGCGTACGAGCACGGCGTGAACGGACATATCTCGGGTGCCAGCGACATTGAGACCTACGCCGATGCCATTCAGGAGTTCGCCGCATTCTGGTTCAGCCAGGTGTCGCTACCGCCACAGTCGTTATATTCCGACAGTGCAACAATATCGTATGACTGATGTCTTTTCGGACGCTGAAAGTTCGCTCTTACCCGAATCTCTCCAGCAGAGCGTGTCTCTCGTCTCAAAGAAGTGGCATCCGGCCATCATCCGCTGTCTGGCGACGAGCGATGGACTGGGCTACAGCGACCTCGAGGACCGACTGGACGGTGTCTCCGCGAAGGTCCTAACCGACGCGTTATCTGAGCTTCAGGAACACGATATCATCGACCGGACCGAGGTCAGCCAGCAACCCCTCCGCGTTGAGTATACGCTAACCGAACGTGGGGATGAATTGGAGGGAGTCATTCAGTCGCTCGCGGACTGGGGCGAGACACATCTTGACAGTAACGATGAAGAACGCGTTGTCTTGATAGCTGACGACGATACGCGTGTCATCACCATGCATGAGACGTGGCTGGAAGACGAGTACACTGTCCGGACAGCACGAGATGGAAAGGAAACGCTAGACCAACTCGACACGGACGTGGATGTCGTCGTCCTTGACCGACGGATGCCGGGACTGACGGGTGATGAAGTGCTCGACTGGATCCGCTCGCAGCGCTACGACACTCGCGTGGTTATGGCCACTGCCGAAGACCCAGAAGTCGAAATCCTCGAGATGGGGTTCGACGAGTATCTCACCAAGCCGGTGCTGAAAGATGAGTTACAGTCGGCCGTGGCGAACCTTATCGAGCGAGCCGAGTACGACGAGCAAGTCAGGGAGTTGCTGGCACTCCGGTCGAAGCTAGCGCTGTTGGAGGCGGAAGTGCCGGGTGACGAGCTGGCAGCCGACGACGCGTACACCCGCTACCAGAAGCGCCTCGAGACGCTCGAACACGATATCGAGAACCCCTCAAAAGCCGCTGAAACAGCACTCGAACAACTACGGGCAAACAACACATAATGAGCACTGACAATATCGCGCAAGAAACAACACCTGAAACTGTCTTCGGCCGCATCGACGAGGCGGTTTTTGCGCTCGATACTGACTGGCAGTTCACTTACATCAATCAGCAGACGGCCGCGCTTGTCGACCGCGACCCGGCGACACTTCTCGGGGAGTCGCTCTGGGAGGTGTTTCCGGACAGTGCCGACTCGGCCGCGTTTGACGCGTGTCACAACGCGGTCGAGACACAGGAGCCCTGTCACTTCGAGATGGTGTTTGGCCCCCGTGACACCCGATTCGTAGTGCATGCATACCCGTCGAATGATGGGCTGACCGTGTGCCTCCGCGAACTGACAGCGGAACGCGAGCGAAAACTCGAACTCCAGCGCAGTCAACAGCTGTTCGAGTCCGTGTTCCACGAGACGGAGGACGCTATCATCGTTGCCGACACCGACCGCCGAATCACTGATTTCAATCCCGCGGCGGAGCGGCTATTCGGGTACGACGCGTCCGAGGTCATCGGCGAGAAGTCACAGTTGTTGTACGCTGATCCCGAGACGTTCGAGCGCCAGGGTGACAAACGGTTCAACGAGCGAGCCCCGCAGCGCCGCGACCGATACGTCGTCGAATACGAGCGGGCGGACGAGACAACGTTCGAAGGAGAAACAGTCGGAACGCCGCTCAAAAGAGAGGCGGGTGGGACGTTCGCGTTCTTCGCGACGGTCCGGGACGTGACGAGCCAACTCAACTACAAGCGCAGCATCGAGCAGCGCAATCGCGCGCTCAAGCAGTTTCACGATATAACGACTGACGAGAAGAAACCGTTCGCGACGCAGGCGGCGGCAGTGCTCAAGCTTGCGGTCGACTATCTCGATGTTGAAACTGGTGTGATAGCTGAGATAGACGGGCAGACGCGGATTCCCCGTCACGTATTCACTGCTGGGGAAACGGCAACAGCCACTGAGCGACGCCCCCTCGACACGACGTTCGATGAGCGCGTCGCGACGACCGGCAAACCGTTTGGGTTCCACGACGTGAAGGAGGCAGAGTTCACAGAGCACCGTGCCGCCGAATCGGGGGAGATAGCGGCGTATCTCGGCGTCTCAGTCACCGTCGACGACAAGCAGTACGGAGTCCTCAGCTTCTCGGACCGGGACAGCCGGGCGTCGGCGTTCTCAGAGAGTGAGGAAACGTTCGTCCGCACCGTTGCACAGTGGGCGGGCAAAGAGATCAGCAGACGGCGAAATCAGAAGCGAGCGAACGCCGAACGCGAACGGTTGCGGCAGATAATCGATATGCTCCCACAGCTGGTGTTCGCAAAGGATGAATCGGGAACGTTCCTGCTGGCAAACGAAGCTGTCGCCGACGCGTACGGGACCACGGTCGACGAACTGGAGGGGGCAACCGACGCCGAGTTCGCCGACAGCGAGGCGGAGGCCGAACAGTTTCGGGCTGACGATCGAGCCGTCATCGACTCCGGGGAGCCAAAGCACATCTCCGAAGAGTCGCTGACGACCACTGATGGAATAGAGCGGATTTTATCGACGAGGAAAATCCCCTACGACCCGGTCGACACACCCGGCGACGCCGTGCTGGGCGTCTCAACGGACATCACGGAACTCAAACAGCGCGAGGCCGAGCTGGAGATGCAATCGGCCGCGATGGAGGCATCGATGGACGGCATCTCCGTCCTCGACGACGACCGTGAGTACATCTACATGAACGAGGCGCACGCGGCGGTGTTCGGATATGACCCTGACGACCTCATCGGGAGTTCGTGGCGACGGTTGTACAGCGACGAGGAAGTCGAGCGAATCAGACAGGAGGTGTTTCCGGAACTGGAAGAGCACGGTCAGTGGCGCGGCGAGACGGTCGGACGGCAACGCGATGGGTCGCCGGTCACCCAGGAACTAGCGCTCTCGCTGCTCGACGATGGCAAACTCATCTGTACGAACCGTGACATCACGGAGCAGAAAGCCAGAGAGAACGTACTCGAACAGTACGAGGCGCTCATCGAAAACATGAACGAGGCAGCGTTCATCGTTGATGATGAGTGGCGACTCGCCTACGCAAACGAAAGAACGCTCTCGTTGGGAGATGTCGAGCCACGTTCGGTTCTCGGACAGGATATAATGGAACTGTTCGACGGCTTGGTTACCGACAAGGCTGATTACAAAACGTTCAACGACACATTAGAGCGAACGCTCGATGGGGAACAGGTCAATGAGCGGTGTGAAGTACCGCTGCAACTACCGACCGGGGAGTACATTCTGGAGTGTCTGTTCTCACCGTTCACCTCCGCCGGCGAACAACGGGCAGCAGTCGTTGCCCGTGATGTCACGGCACGGAAAGCACGCGAACAGGAACTAGAGCGCAAGCGGGCACGGCTCCGGGCGCTGTTCGACGAGTCGCCCGATGGCATTATTGTCCACGACGAGAACGGCGAGATTATCGACACGAACACCACTCAGATCGACCAGCTCGGCTACGAAGAGTTGTGCGGGGTGAATGTCGCCGAGTTCGAGGTCGGACATAGCCGGACGGAACTTCGTGCACTGTGGAGCGATATGGCACTTGGCGAAACACGCCGGGTTGAGGGGAATCACCGTCGTAAGAACGGGAGTATCTTCCCAGTTGAGGTCTGGGTATCGAAAACAGAGGTCCACGGGGAGATACGGTTTATCGCCATCTCCCGTGATATCAGCGATAGAAAAGCCCGCGAGCGGGAGATGGTCCGTAACCGCGAGTTCCTCGAGAAAACACAGAATATCGCGTCCGTCGGCGGCTGGGAAATCGACCTCCAGACAGATGAGCTGCGGTGGACGGACGAGGTGTATCGCATTCATGACTTGCCGCTCGATGCCGACGTTACTGTCGAGGACGGCATCGACTACTACCATCCAGAGGAGAGGCCGACACTCAATGCGGTGTTCGATCGGCTGGTCGAAGAAGGCGAACCGTACGACGAGGAACTGCGCATCGTCACTGCGGCTGATGCGGTCAAGTGGGTACGGACTGTCGGCGACCCCGAGTTCGACGACGGCGAAGTCGTCGGGGCCCGTGGTATCTTTCAGGACATCACCGATCGAAAGGAGCGAGAGCAGGACGTGCAGGAGCTGACAGAGCGACTTGACCTCGCCGTCGAAGGCGCGAATCTCGGTGTCTGGGACTGGGACATGACCACGGATGCCGTGACGTTCAACGAGCAGTGGGCGTCGATGCTCGGCCTCTCGTTGGATGAGATTGCCCACACGCTGGAAACGTGGGAAGAACGCGTCCATCCAGCGGATATGGACCGCGTCGAGGACGCGCTGGAGGCACATATCGCTGGGGAGGCAGAACTGTACGACTGTGACCATCGGATGCGGACAGCAAGTGGTGAGTGGAAGTGGATTCGGGACGTCGGCGAAGTCGTTGAACGTGATTCTGACGGCCAGCCGACCCGTGCTGTCGGTATCCACCTGGATATCACTGACCAGAAGCGGTCCGAGAACGCTCTCGAAGAAGAGCGTGATATGTTCGCACAGGGTCCCGCGGTCGTGTTCAAGTGGCAAAACGAACCCGACTGGCCTGTGGAATACGTCTCGGAGAACGTCACCGAGACGTTTGGCTTCACGCCGGAAGAGCTGGAGTCGGGTGACATCCCGTACAAGACGCTGATTCACGACGAGGACATGGATACGGTCACCGCGGAGGTGCAAGCAAACACCGACACCGAGACCGAACGGTTCAGTCACGACCCATACCGGATGGTCACGGCCGACGGCGAGGTGAAGTGGGTCACGGACAACACGAAGATCATCCGTAACGACGGCGAGATAACGCACTATCTGGGCTACCTTATCGATATCACTGACCGAAAGCGACTCGAACAGTCTCTTCGGCAGAGTGAGCAGTCACTGCGCGAAATGACCGAAGTCGCATCCGATACAGACCGTGGGTTCGAAGGCAAATTGGCCGCGATACTCGAACTGGGCTGTGAGCGACTCAACCTGCCGTATGGCTTCTTGACCCGTATCGACGATGGGACACAGCATATTGTTGAGGCGTCGGGTTCCCATTCAGAGCTACAGGCCGGGGCGTCCGCACCGATGTCGAAGGCGTACTGCCGGCGGACTATCGAGCAGGACGAACCGCTCACCATCCAGAACGCGGTCGAAGAGGACTGGCCGGACGACGTCGCGTATGAAATGTTTGGACTGGGCTGCTATGTCGGCGGGAAAGTGACCGTCAACGGCGAACTCTATGGGACACTCTGCTTTGCTGACCGCGACAACCGAGACCACCAGTTCGATGAAAGCGAGCGCGCGTTCGTCGAACTCCTTGTCCAGTGGGTGCGGTATGAACTCGCCGGTGAGGCCGTCGAGACGAAGCTCCGCGAACTCAACGAGACCGCGCAGCGACTCCTGTCGGCCAGCGACGCGTCGGAAGTCGCGTCTACCGCTATCGAGAGTGCAAAGCGGGTACTCGGCCTGCCGATGACGGGAATCTGGTGGTACGATGAGGGGAAGGACGCACTCATTCCGGCGGGACTAACAGATGAAGCGGGGGCGCTACTGGGCACGCAGCCGACGTTCGATGGAGAGGGATCGCTCGCCTGGGAGACCTTCGAGAGCGGCGAGGTGCGGGTCTACGACGACCTACAGGAAGTGGAGGCACGGTTCAACGACGACACACCGATACGCTCCGAGACCCTCGTGCCGCTGGGCGATAAGGGGATTTTGATAAGTGGGTCCACCGAACAGCGGGCATTTTCCGAGACCGACCGCGGGCTGTTCGAAATCCTCGCTGCGACCGTCGAAACGGCACTCAGTCGGGCCGAGCGCGAGCAGGTGTTGCGAGACACTCGCGAGCGACTGGAGCAGTCCAACGAAGAACTCGAACAGTTCGCGTACGCGGCCTCCCACGACCTGCAGGAACCGCTTCGGACCGTTTCGAGCTACCTCACGCTCCTCGAACGACGCAATGAGGAGGTGCTGGACGACGACGCGCTGGAGTTCATCGACTTCGCCGTTGACGGAGCCGAGCGGATGCGGGAGATGATACAGGCACTGCTGGCCTACTCGCGTGTCGATACTCGCGGGCAGGCGTTCGAATCAACCGATATGGATGCAGTGTTTGACACAGTCGCTCGAAACCTTGAGGTGAACATCGAAGAGTCCGGCGCGGTCGTGAACGTCCCCGATGCAGGCGGCCACGTCGTCGGCGACACGAACCAGCTCGTTCAGTTGTTCCAGAACCTCGTCGAGAACGGGATCAAGTACAGCGAAGAAACGCCACACGTGGATATTTCTGTCGTCCGGTCCGACGACGATACCGTCGAGTACGCGGTGTCCGACGACGGAATCGGAATGGAGCCGAGCCAACTGGACGATATCTTCGAAGTGTTCCAGCGACTCCACACGCGCGAAGAAATCAGCGGGACTGGTATCGGGCTCTCGATGTGCCGGAAGATCGTTGACCGACATTCCGGCCAGATACGGGTCAAATCGGCACCAGACGAGGGCTCGACGTTCTTCGTGACACTTCCCGCCGCAGGTGAGGAACATGAGTGAGCCGACGCCGCTTGTCGTCTCGGTTGAGGACAACCCGGCCGACGTACGACTCATCGAAGAGGGTGTCGCTGCCGTCGACCGGGATATCGACTTCCGCGTATACAACAACGGCCGAAATGCCATCGAACAGTTGACCGGCGATGGTGGCGTCCCCGCAGAGTCGGTACAATTAGTATTGCTTGATCTCAATATACCAGGCAAGTCAGGGCTTGAAATCCTCCGATATCTCCGCAAAGATTCGGAATTAGACGCTGTGCCTATCCTCACTGTGTCGAGTTCGGAGAACCCGGACGACATCCGCCGTGTGTATGAGTCGTCCGCGAACGCGTACTTGACGAAGCCGACCGACCCCGACGAATTTATCCAGATGATCACCGCCGCAGTGCGGTTCTGGATGCCACCAATCAGTAGCTCAACTACCAATGACTGACACACAGCAATACAATATCCTGCTCGTGGAGGACAATCCCAGCGACGCGCGGCTCATCAAAGAGTATCTCAAAGAGCCGGGCTGGTCGGGGCAGCAAACAGTGCCGACCATCCAGCACTTCGACCGGTTGTCTGCGGCGGTCGATGCCCGGGACGAATCGATTGATATTATCTTGCTGGACCTTGGGCTGCCGGACAGCAACGGGTTCGAGACGCTCGAAACGATGCTCGAAGCAGCCGGGGACGAACCTGTTGTCGTCCTCACTGGACTCGACGACGACAGCGTCGGGATTGAGGCCGTCGAACGCGGCGCACAAGACTTTCTCGTCAAGGGCGACATCAACCCGAAACTCCTCCAGCGGACACTAAGCTACGCTGTCGAACGTGAACGCCAGCAACAGGTGCTTGAACGACGTAACAAAGAACTCGCTCTACTCAATCAGGTCATCCGCCACGATATCAAAAACGACCTGACAGTCATTCTCGGCTGGGGTGATGCGCTCCGTGAACACGTCGAACCAGCCGGACAGGACCATCTTGAGCGGATTATGAATGCAAGCGAGCACATTGCCGGTATCGCTGAAACCGCCGGCGACTTTATGGAGATACTCGAAGGGAACAGGGAACCAGAACTCCATCCCGTTGCGCTCAAACCCGTTCTGCAGAGCGAAATCGAGAAGTCACAGTCCGCACACTCGGCGGCAACCATCACAGTCAACGGCGAACTATCCGAGACGCTCCAGGTTTCGGCAACCAATCTGCTCTCGTCCGTGTTCCGCAATTTACTGAACAACGCTGTCACACACAACAATAAGTCAAGCCCCGAGATCACAGTCGAAGTGGACGTCAGCCCGGATACAGTCGAGGTCTCCGTCGCTGACAACGGCCCGGGTGTGCCCGATAGCCAGAAGACAGAGATATTTGGTCGTGGGGAGATGGGGGCAAAGAGTCAGGGGTCAGGAATCGGCCTCTATCTCGTGGATACGCTGGTAGAGATGTACGACGGGACGGTCACGATTGCAGACCGCGACGAATGGGTCAGTGAGCCGGACGTGGATGGCAGCGTCTTCACAGTAACCCTCAATCGGGCCTGACAGCCGGTGACAGTTGCTCTGGCTAGCCCGCGTTCTGTTGGCCGGCGTTTGTGACCACAGGTGTCCAGTGCGTTTGTCGGCCTGTTTCCGTCATATGGAGATAAAAAGGACATACAGGTAGCAACTTACCCTCTTTTTCGCAGACTCTCGCTCGCCGGCACGTGCAGTGTCACTTCGGTCCCGCCCTGAGTCACATCAACGGAGACATCGCCGCCCACCTGCTTGACGATCATCCGCACCATACAGAGGCCGATCCCCTGTCCGTGGTTTAGTGGCGTCTCTTCGCCCGTCCTGAGTACGCTTGCTTCCGCATCCGGCAGTCCAAAGCCGTTGTCTGCAACGGTAATACCGACCCAGTCGTCAGCGGTTTGCGAGAGCGTTACTGTAATCTGTCCATTCGAGTCGGGAGTAGCATCGGCGGCGTTTCCGAGTAATTCACTGACCGCTTCGCGCATGACAGTCGGGAGGTGTGGTGTCACACCATCTGGCAGGTCGTTCCTGATTCTTGTCTCGGCGACGAACTCGTCAGCTCTGGCGGTCGCGCGGGCAACGAGTTCGTCTACCGCCGTGGTGGCTTGCGAGTGTCGTTGTTCTTCAAGCACCTGTCCAATCTGCCGTGTCTTTTCGGTCATGTCGGTCCACTTATCCAGAATCGCTTCAATGCGCTCGAAGTATCTCGACTGCGCTTCCGAATCAGGCAGGGTGTACAGCGCTCCAGTGAACCCCCGGAGCTTCGTCAGGTCGTTGCGCATATGATGTCGCATCACACGCTGCATGACCTGTAGATGATCTCGATGTCGGCTCTGTTTTGTGATGTCCCGCCCCTCGACCACCAACATATTTACACACCCGTCTTCGTTGGTCACGGGCTTGACGGTGAAGTCGATAGTCCCGACTTCCTGACTGTCCCGAACTTCTGTCTCGTAGCGGGCAGACTCACCGTCGGCCGCGCGCTTGAGAGCGTCCCAGACACGGTCACGGACGGTTTCAGAGTGACTCCACCATGGCGCTTCAGCGAAGGGTTTCCCAACCATATCTGCACGGTTGAAGCCACCGAATTCCAGGGTCGCATCGTTGGTCTCGATGACCGTTCCATCGGGTTCGAGCAGTGCAGTGAACTGATAGGTCTGGTTGAACACACTGTCAAAAAGTCGGGCTCGTTGTTTGCTGGCAGTCGTGCCGCGGGTATGAGATAACAGGTCATCAACTGCGTCGGTTTCAAGTGCGTGGGCCGGCTCGTCAACAGTTTCCAGTGCCATTTCACACCGTTCCAACCGTTTGCTCTGTCTCTCCTGCTCGATTTTACTCCCGAGCCACTGTGCAGTGAAGTCGACAAACTCCCGTTCGGACTGCCCAAACGCACCTTCGCGTGTCGCCAGACCAGTGAATTCAATGACACCGTAGGTATCTTCACCGACTGCCACGGGTGCGCCGGCGTACGCTCCGTGCGTGTCTAGAGAGCTGTGCTGGCCTTCGCCCACGACAAACGTGGCAGGATCCGTTATGGCACCAGTGACTACTTCACTGGCGATAGTCTCACCGAGGGGCATTGACTGCCCCGGTTCGTACACGGCGGATTCACTGCTGGTATACTCAACCGTGTACGTGGCATCGTCGATGCGTGCAAGCGCGCCGGCGTCAGCTCCAAGGTAGTCACATCCCAGCGTTAGCAATCGCTGTGCGGTGTCTGCAACGCTCTCGCTCTCCATCGCAGCTTTATGCAGTCGTCGGAACGCATCCTTTCCCGGCAGCGTCAACGACCCAGGTTCTGCCGCTGGCAGCCGAAGCGTCGTGCAGACGTATGTTTGCGGCCCGATACGAACCGTGTAGCTATGCTGTTCGACGGTTGTCCGCGTCCCGTCGGCACATTCAAGAACTACATAAGATCGTCCGTCCGTCTCGGATAACGCCGTCCCAACTTGCTTGTCGGAATCATCCGTACCTGCGGCACAGAACAGGGCAGATAGTGGCATCGCAAGCAACTCTGCTTTTGAGTAGCCGGTCACCCGTGAGACCAGCCCAGTTGTCTCAACGATTTCCCCGCCAGAAGCACTCACAACCAACCCTTCATTAGTGCCAATGTCTGGACGTGGACTCCCGCACTCGTTGTTACTCATGTGAAAAACTTCCCCTGAGTTCAGTCACGTTTAGGCGGGCCATTGGGGAAAGAACGCAATGTTTCCACTTAACGAGTTGCGAACTGTGCAGTGAGGCAGGGACATACTCGGAAGTAAGTACCGGCTCAATTGAGGGTGCGTGTCAGACCGTGAGAAAAAAGATGGTCCGACGCACCCTCACGCGGGCGATGACGACTGACGCTCTTCCCGGAGCGCAGTGATGCTGCTGTAGACGACAGCACCACTGACCAGCAACGCGGAGCCGAGGATGAGCACCAGACTGACCGTGTTCAGGGCGTCGATACCGTAGACGTTGCCGATTTCACGGACCGCGACAGCGAGGGCGCCGCCGAGCAGCATTAGCCCGAAGTACACCTTGATTTCGTCTTCGTCGACGATGCTCGTCGCAGCGGAACCCACACGGGCCCCGAAGGCGCTCCCTGCCAGCAGCGGGAGCACAATGGAGAGGTCGACACCACCGTCCAGCGCGTACAGGAAGCTCCCGAGCCCGCCCGAGAAGACGATCTCGAAGAGGTCGGTCCCGACAGCGATGGGGACGGGAACTCCGATGAGGTAGAACAGCGCGGGCATACGGATGAATCCGCCGCCGACACCGAGGAAGCCCGAAAGCAGGCCGGTGACGAACGCGACGCCAAGTATCATCCAGAGGGAGACGCTGACGCCGCCACGAAGCGATATCATCGGCGGGATGCGGTACGATTGAATCTTCTTTGCGATGTCCGGGATGTCGTCGGCGTCGACGTCGTTGATCCCCTCGCCGCCATCGCCACCTCGAAGTGCCTCGTAGGTGACGAACGCGCCGATACCGCCCAGAAGGACGACGTACGTGACGCTGATGATACTGCCAGCCAGCCCGAGCGTTTCCAGATGGAGGACTATCTCTTTCCCGGCTTCGATGCCGGCGGTCGTTCCGGCGATCATCAGCACCCCCAGTTTGTAGTCGACCTGCCCCATATCTCGGTGTTTCAGTGTAGCGATAACCGATGTGCCAAACACGAATGCGAGCCCGCTCCCGACGGCAACCCGGGTGGGATACCCCATCACCAGCAGTGCCGGGGTGACCAGGAACGACCCACCCATCCCGAAGAAGCCAAACAGGACGCCGATGAGCAGGCCGAACCCGACAAACAACACCACCATCGCCAGGCTGAGTCCCAGTATCTCCATTCGTCACTCCCCTCGTAACCGCTCGACGACACGCTGTCCGAATGCCTCTTCTACTGCCCCGTACCCGACGTAGAGGATGGCCGCCTCCAGCAGCACCGCGCCGATGAGCATTGCCGCGTCGATGCCGTCTGCGCCCATCGATGTGAAGGCCGCGAGGTCTACCATGGGGATTCACCTCTGATATTGTGCTGTCGTGAACGTATCATACTTTTCTACTCAATCACCCCTAATCGGAGGGTACTGATAACAGTTTTGGGACTGTCGAACAATATTATCGACGGGTATCACACCGCTATCCCACGGAGATATCTGCATACGTTATACAAATATCGGCCACATATGGTCACTGTTCAAAACCCTGCTTCTTGCCTGTAATAATGTTGCGCGCGCTGTTCTGTCGCGTTTATGTAATCGGCTCTCAGTACGGCGTGGCTACCTAGATTGACCTACCGTCAGGTGAGACAGCAGCTCTACAGACCAATCCAAATCTGACTGTCTTGTACAAACAAAACAATATTAACAGTTGGCTGCGTACTGTCGAGTATGAGAGCCATCTATGCGACAGACCTCTCGGCGGCGAGCGAAGCGGCGATACAGAACGAGACGTGTCTCGAGTGCCTCGGACGCATCGGTGTCGATACGGTCCACCTCGTCACCGTCATCCCATCGAACGTCCACGCAGGGATGCCGGGAATGAACTTCAGCAAGCGGCGCAAACAGGGACTTACGCGGTACCAGAATGTGATGGAGGACGCCGGGTTCGACACTGAGACCCACGTCGTGCGTGGGACTCCCCACCGCCGCATCAACGGTATCGCGGAGGCAGAGAAAGCCGACGTGACAATAATCGGGTCCCGGGGGCAGAGTCCACTCAATAACCGCGTCATTGGTTCCACTGCTCGGAACCTCGCGCGAACCACGGTGGTGCCGTTGCTGGTCAACCGCATCGAACGCAGTACAGACGAACCGGACGTGCTCAGGGAGCACCTGTTCCAGCGGGTGCTCTACGCGACTGACTTCTCTGAGAACGCAACGCGTGCCTTCGACGCGTTTCAGTATCTCCGCCACGCGACCCAGGAAGCGACGCTTGTCCACGTGGAATCACCGAAAGATGCGACGAGCGAGGCGGACCCAGCTGAACAGCTTGCGTCGCTCGCCGACACACTGTCACAGTGGGACATCGAAACGAACGTCGAGGTCCGCCGTGGCGACCCCGCTGAGGAGATTCTCGATGTCGAAGCGGCCGTGACGCCAACGACAACGCTCGTCGGCTCTCGTGGCCAGAGCCGGATGCGCCGGCTGTTGCTCGGCAGCGTCTCCGAGGATATCGTCGCGCAGGCGACCGGGAACGTCTACCTCGTCCCGCCGCCACGAACCGCCTGAAACGGGGGGTCAGAGCGCGCCCATCGCGGTCATTGACCCGAAGCCAACGGCCAGCGCAAGCGTGAACGACCCGGCCCACGCGCCAACCGTGACTACAATCTTCTGTGGGTCCCCCCCCCCCCCCCCCCCCCCAATAATCTCGTTGAACGACACCGGCACACCGAGGAAGACGGCGAGTTGCGCGATGAGGAACGAGGGGACGAGCGCGGCGATAGAGCGCCGCGGGCCCAGCGAAGAATAGTCCTGTGCGAGCGATTTTATCATCCGTGGCGCGCCGGTCCACGACCCGACCAGAATTCCGAGGCCACCCCCCAGCAGGACGACCGCTGGCGAGAGCGCCCCAACCTCGTCCAGCAATGGGAGCAACGGACCGACCGCCAGCCCGACCTGACTCCCACCGGCTGAAAAGGCGACCAGAGAACCGAGCGCTAGCAGGACGTGTCTGAGTCCGCCCGCCTCGTCGTGGCGGATGTCTCGGTACACCGCGGCCCACACCACGGCGGCGACAGTGCCGGAGAGAACGACTGTCGCCACGACGCCGTCGATGCCGAGCAGTCGCTGGCCGAGGCTCGTCAGCGAACCGGGGCCGCCGCCGGACCCGAGAAACGCGAACTCGACGTTGGCCAGCACGACGCCGACCAGCGCCGCGAGCGTCGGAATGGTGGCCTTTTCGGGGGCATCAGACCGCGGCAGCACGCTCGCGATGGCGTAGGCGAAACCGCCGCCGACGACCGGTGTCAGGACCCAGACGGCACCGATTTGCTGGTACTTCCCCCAGACGGGGGTGCCACCGAGGGCCAGCCCGACACCGATGATTGCGCCGGTCACAGTAAACGCCGTCGCGATGGGGTAACCGGTGTAGATACCGACGGCCATGAGCCCAGCGCCGGCCAGCAGCGCGACGATGACCCCAGTGGCGGGAAGGGTGACGCCGCCGATGAGGCCGCGGCCGACCGCTTCCGAGACGTTTGACCCCTGTGTCACCGCGCCCGCGAGCCCGAAGATGCCGACGATGAACGCCGCCCGCATCGTCGAAATGGCGTTGGCACCGACAGCGGGCGCGAACGGCGTCGCGCCGCTAGAGCCAGCACCGATAACCCACGACATGAACAGGCTCGCGAGACCGGCGGTCAAGAAGAGCGCGAGAAGCTGGAGTTCCATTGTGAAAATCGGGGTACGTTCAGTCCGCTCCCGTGGGGGACGGGTCGACGCCGTCGGTTGCGCGGCTTCGCCACCACCCATAGGCGGCACCCGGACAGATCCCGGAGAGCCCCCAACCGACGCCGAATATCGCGCCGCCGATCAGCACGTTCCGGTCGAAGGACTTCAGCCGACGTTCGAATGGGTCGCCGGTCAGCGGTGCCCGGTCCAGCACGCGCGGCATGACAAAGAACACGATCCCTGTCACGGCCGCGCCGCCGAACATCACGAACAGCAGGCCGAAGTCCTCGAACTGGAGGAAGTTCAGCACCACCTCGGGACGGGCCATGTGGCTGTAGCCGAGGCCGAAGCCGAAGATGAGCCCGCCGACCAGCACGAGCGGGATGAACAGCGGGTGCCGGTCCGTCGACGTCGCCATTACGGCGTCACCCCCAGTGCGGCGACGACCTGTGCAGTCAGTATCGCGACCAGCAGGAAGGCGAGGACGCCCGCCAGTGACGTTTTCGAGGCCGATCCCACGCCACAGACGCCGTGGCCCGAGGTACAGCCCTTCCCGACGCGGGTTCCGATACCGACGAAGATGCCACCAAGCAACAGCCGCCACCAGGAGACATCCGTTGTCCACGCGCCGCCCTGATAGACGACCGCGTACACGGCCGCGCCGAGGATGATGCCGAGCGTGAACACGAGCCGCCAGTCACGAGAGGCGACGTACTGCTGGAACCGCGACTGGCCGGAGACGTACGACAGCGTCGATTCGAGGAACGTGCTCGCGCCGGCGCTAATGCCGGTGCCCACGTAGATTACCGCCGCGCCGAGACCGACGAAGAGGCCGCCGATGGCGTACCGGCTGATACCGTTGGGGAACAGCTCGGCGGCCAGTTGCAGCGGGACAGGGTCAGCTACCATCGACGGTTAGTCACCCGCGAGCGATTCCTGGCTCGCCGCGCAGTTGTTCGGTCCGAGTTCCAGCGTGAACGCCTCCTCGTCGTCGACGGTGTTCTGGCCGAGGTTCGTCGCGATGATGTCCTCGTAGTTCGCCGGTCGCGGTGGCATATCGGCCAGAATCGTCTCGACGAAGTCGTCCTCGTCCATAGTGAGAGCGTCCATCTCCTCGACAAGCTGGCCGATCGGTGCGGTGTAGGTGCCGTCGTTCGCCGGTTCGGCCGCGTCGCTGAAGTGCGCGCCCCCGATGAGCGTGTCATCGGGCAGTGTCAGCACGCGCTCCTGCAATGACTTATAGAGCATCCGAGCTGCGTCGGGTGCGCCCTCGTCGCCCTCTTCGAGGTCCGGTCGGGCGACACTCTCGATGAAAAGCCCGTCACCGGTGGCGAGCAGGCTGTCGTCGACGAGATACGAGGTCATCCCGGTCGTGTGGCCGGGTGTCGCGACGGTCTCGATGGTGACGTCGCCAACCTCGAAGGTGTCGCCGTCCTCGGCAGTCGTCAGGTCGTCGGCGTCCTGCCGAGCTTGCGAGACAGGGCTCGCGGAGCTCTGCTCCGCGGCGTAGGTGACCCCGCGGTCCACGGCGGCTGCGGGGATGACGCCCTCGACGCCCGCCGCATCGAGGCCGCGGACCCCCGAAATGTGGTCCGCGTGGATGTGCGTGTCAAGCGCGTATTTCAGGTCGACGCCCAGCTCGTCAGCATCGTCGAAGTATCGGTCGGCAAAGGCGCGCAACGGGTCGATGATAGCGGCTTCGCCGTCGTCGTAGACCAGATAGCCGAGACAGCCGGAGGACGGCCGCTGGTACTGTAGGAGTGTGCCGGCTCCGTCGTAGTCAGTGACTTCGACAGTCTCGTAGATGCGTGCCCACCCGTTCATGCCGTCTTCGAGGTGGTGAACGTCGTACCCGCGGTCTGCGAGTGTGCCCGCGACGTACTCGCTGGCCCCGCCTTTCGCACAGAGAACCGTAACCTCGCGGTCGTCCGGAACATCCGCGATGATGTCTGCATCTAGCTCGTCTTCCAGAAAGTGGAAGTACGGGACGTTGATGGATTCGACGTTTTCCCCGTCGATGTGCCATTCCTCGTAGTCCCCGGACATACGCGCGTCGAGGATCGTGACCGACTCTCCGTCGTCGATACGCGATTTCAGCGTTTCGGGCGTGACCGATTCGACGTCTGCGTCCGGCGTCGGGAAGTCTTCAGCGTTCATGTAGTACACTCATTGCTACAGGGTTGAGGCATAAAAGAGTTTGTATAGAAATTCCTAATCTACACAATATCATTACGTTAAAGAACACCGATAAAGTACAGTTATGGTATAAGAAACTCTCTGAAAGCTATTTGAGGGCATATTGTCCAAGGATGGTGTTGCTAGAATAGCACAATAATCGATATTCTTTTAACCATCCACCCGATATTGTGTAGTAGCTCCAATACAGTAGCTGGAGTCTTTCCAACAATGAGTGAAGCATTCGACATCGCAGAGACGCTCGACGTGAAAGGTGCATCGTGCCCAATGCCGGTCGTCAAGACGAAACAGGCGATAGACGACCTCGCCGAGGGGTCAGTACTGGAGGTCATCGCGACCGACAGCGGCAGTATGAGTGACATCGAGGGCTGGGCCGAGGGAACGAACGGCGTGGCACTACTCGAACAGGTCGACGAAGGCGACGTGTACAAACACTACGTCGAGAAGACGGACTAAAATGAGCACGGACACACCATCGGCGGGCGACGGCGATTCGATGACCGAGGCGGAGCTGCAGGCTCGCATCGAAGAGCTCGAAGAGACCGTCGCTGACTTGGAAGCCGACGACGAGCAAAAGAAGATGACTATCGTCGCGACCCAAGGGTCGTTTGACATGGCGTATCCGCCGCTCATTCTCGCCAGCACCGCGGCCGCGTTCGGCTGGGACGTGGTCGTGTTCCACACGTTCTGGGGTCTGGATATCCTCCACGAGGAGAAGTCCGAGAACCTCCAGTTGTCGGCCGTCGGTAACCCGAACATGCCGATGCCGAACGCGCTCGCGGCGCTGCCTGGCATGGACCGCATGGCGACGCGGATGATGGAAAAGCGTATCGACGACAACGGGACGGCGACGATCGACGAACTCATCGAGTTGTCGCTGGACCAGGGCGTCGAACTGCAGGCCTGTCAGATGACCATCGAACTGATGGACTACGACGAGGACGACTTCTACGACGACGTTACTGTCGGCGTCGGGGCGGCCACTGCGCTCCAGCATATGGCCGAGTCCGACATCCAACTGCTCGTCTGAGCGACGAGAGCCACTGAGCGGCTTTTCCCGGCCCCCCAAACATGAACCAGACAATCGCAATCGTCGATGCATCAGTCGGTGAGACACCCGCAGAACGAAACCTGACCCGGTCGCTTGACGCCGAGACGACGGTGTACAAAGTCAGCGATGGTCATCTCCCACCGGTGCCCGCGGGCGGCGACTGGCGGTACGACGGCGTGGTTATCAGTGGGTCACAGACATCGGTGTACGACGACCACGGCTGGATTCACGACCTCACGTCGTGGGTCCGGGACGTCCACCGGGCGGACGTACCAACCCTGGGGATTTGCTGGGGCCACCAGTTCCTTGCGCAGTCTCTCGGTGGGCGCGTGGTCGACATGGGCGAACACGAACTCGGATACCGAACAGTTCACCGGCGAGGCGAGGACCCGCTGTTTGCCGATATGTCGCCGTCGTTCACCGCGTTCCAGACACACTCTGACCGCGTCGCCGAACTGCCTGCGGGTGCGGTAGAACTGGCGCGAAACCAGTACGGCATACAGGCGTTTCGGCTCGGCACACGCTACGGCGTGCAGTTCCACCCCGAGTACGACCGCGAGACAGCCGAGTGGGTCATCGGCAACAAGGACCTCACCGACGAACGGCGGGAGGCAGTAACGGCAACGATCACTGATGAGTCGGTCGCAGCCGCCCGGGAGGCGACGACGGTGTTCGAGAACTTCCTCGGACTGGTCACCACCCATCAGCGGCGACCGGGTCGACTCGACTGACTCGGTACGTCAGAATTCCGCCGTCAGTGCCGTCGCAAGCCGGTCGACTTCTGACTCAGTATTGACTGCGTGTGTCGACGCCCGCACCGCCGATGGCTCGGGTAGCGAACGGACGACGATGCCTTCACCGGCCAGCCGTTCGTCGGCCCCACCGGATTCTTGCCATCCTCCCCGCTCTGAAGGGCGGCACGTTCGCCCCGAACTTTACTTAAACTGGTGTGTGGTCACCGAGGGTGTTTGTGTATAGATAAACTGCTTTCTCACAGTCTTGGAACACCCATACATTATTAAATTCATAGCTTGCCTATGTACAGATGAGAAAGCATGACCACCAATCAAAGTCACACTGAGGCTGACACGACTGTCGACGCTCGGGGCGCGACCTGTCCGGGTCCGCTGATGGACCTCATCTCGGAGGTTCGGGCCGTCGGCACCGGCTCCGTTATCGCCCTGTTGAGCGACGCCGAGAAGTCGTCGTCGGAGGTCCAGGAGTGGGCCGACGAGTCCGGCAACGAAGTCCTTGACATCGCCGATGAAGGCGACCACTACAGGATTCACGTGAAGAAACTATGACCGAACATATCGCAATCGTCGGTGGCGGCACCGGTGGTACCGTACTGGCGAACACCCTCGTGGAGAAACTCGATGCGGAGCTAGCCGCCGGCGAGGTCGAGATCACGCTATTCAACGACAGCGGGGACCACGTCTACAAGCCGGTCTGGCTCTACGTCGCTTTCGGACAGCGCGAACCTGCGGACGGCCGCCGGCCCCTTCGAGAGGTCGTCGATAACCGCGTCACCATCCGGCAGGACTACGTCGTTGATGTTGACCACGAGCGCAAAGAACTCGAACTTGTCGACGCTATCGACCCTGCGCCGTACGACAAACTTGTCGTCGCGACAGGGGCACAGCTCGAACCAGAGCGGGTTCCGGGCCTCGCCGAGGGCGGGCACCACTTCTACGGCGAAGACGGTTCCCAAGCTCTCCGTGACGAACTCTTGGAAATGAACGGCGGCCACATCGTCCTGAGCGTTGTCGGGACGCCACATATGTGTCCGGCCGCGCCGCTTGAGTTCACGTTCATGGTCGACGACTGGCTCCGAGAACGCGGCCGTCGGGACGCGTTCGACATCACCTACACCTACCCCATCATGCGGGTCCACGGAAACGAACACATCGCGGAGTGGGCCGACCCGCGACTCCGGGAGCGCGATATCGCCATTGAGACGATGTTCAACGCCGAGGCTGTCGACCCCGATGTGGAGACGATTACGTCGATGGAAGGGACGGAGCTGGACTACGACCTCCTCGTCGCCATCCCGCCACACACCGGCAGCGACTTCGTCGAGTCGGCCGGCCTCGGCGATGGAGGGTGGGTAGATGTCGACAAGCACACGCTCGAAGCGACCGGCTTCGACGACGTGTACGCCATCGGCGATGCCGCCCAGACCGGGGTCCCAAAGGCCGGGAGCGCGGCGCACTATCAGGCCCACGTCGTCGCTCAGCGACTCGCGAGTGAGGTCCGCGGCCAGCCAGCGACAGCTGTCTACAGCGGCAAGACCGTCTGCTTTATCGAGACTGGGATGGATGACGCCACGTTCGTCGAGTTCGACTACGAACGCCCGCCTGAGCCGAGTGAACCGAGTCGGGCCATGCACTGGTCGAAGCTTGCGTACAACGAATCCTACTGGCTCACAGCGCGGGGGCTACTCTGAGGTGACAAACAATGAGTGAACAACAATCATCGGCTGACGATCTGAGCGAGGAACTGACCACCGCCATCGAGGAGAACCCCGAGGCCTTCGCCACGTTCGTCCGCAATCTCGATACGGTCAACGAACTGGTCGAAGTAGCCGAACTCGGGACCGCTGCGATGGACGACGAGATGGTCACCTCCCTCGCCGGGACTGGCGCCTCGCTCGGCGAACTCGCGGATACGGCCGCCGGCGACGACACCCGGGGCGCGCTACAGACTGTCCTCGGCGCACTCGGCGACGCGAACTCTAGAGGGCCAGTCGATCTGCACGATGTCTGGGATGGGATTCGAAGCGGCGAGTTTCTTACCGGCATCCGATACGTGCTCGCCATTGTCCGGTCGCTCGGTCGTGCGGTCCAGAACCAGTGAAATCGTATTTTTCGTCATTGCCAGATGCCTGGCCACCTGTCTGAGAATAGGCTGACCGGGAACCTCGATTCGAAGAATCAGTCGCTGCTCGGCGTGAGCCGATCAGGCCCCGCCCCGATTGTTCACCGGGTGTCGACAGAGCAGGTGTCGACACCCAGGAGTCCGTACAGCCCGCAGAATCCGGTGAAGCCAGTGAAGAGCAACAGCACCGCGGCGAGCCCGAGCACAGGTGCAAGTATTGCTGGCAGCGGAACGGTGCTGGCGAGGATACCGAGCGATACCAGCCCCGCGATGGCACCGATGAGGATTCTGGCAGTCTTGTCTGTCGAACCGACGTTACGCTCCATACAACACACTTAGTCCTCCAAGAACAATAACTCTTCGATTGTACAATATAAACAATAGTAACTCTGTTGAAACACTGGGTCGCTACCAGCGCTCAGAAGCCATACTGGCTAAAGTCTAAGCCGGTTAGCGATCTTCCGCTGGCGATTGAGACGTGAATCCACCAATACACCAGATGTGACTCCAGTGCGGTAGCAAACTGGGATGACACAGCCGAGAGAGTCAGGTGTAGCTCTCGATGAGCGACCGGAGCTGCGGTTCCTGTTGCATCCCCACTAAGCGCTCGACCGGCTCCCCATCAGCGAACAGCAACAGCGTCGGTACGCTACGGACGCCGTATTTGGCTGCCAACTGCTGGTTTGCGTCGATGTCGACTTTCGCTACGGTCGCGGCGGTGCCAGCGGCGATGCGCTCGACGACGGGTTCGAGTTGCTTGCACGGGCCACACCAGTCGGCGTAGAAGTCCACGAGGACGACCCCATCATCAACGGTGTCCTGTAGGTCGCCTGCGCCGTGGACGTGGACTGGTTCGGCTGCCGACTCGCTGTTCTCGTTCTCAGCAGCGGTCCCTCGCTCTCCGTTTCGGAGCTCTTCGAGCTTCTTCTGTCGGATCTCTGCTAGCTCGTCGGTCATCACCGTTTAGTATGCGCTCGTGGCGTTTATTTGTTTTGCAGCTACCGCACAATACCGTGCTCTGGAACGGGGGCCCTGAGTTCGTTGCGACACACTCGCGAGTCATCTCGCCGACACCTGTGTTCGCCAGGTAGTTCGGACACGCATAGACTAACTTCCGATTATGACTGTTCATCCGTCCACCACTCCACATTTCCTGTGAAATCTGGTCGCTATCTGGTGGTATTTTACTGGAAACAGTGGTGTGTCCAGAACCGTGGCAGTAGCGTGATAGCGCTCGCCATCAATGACACTGGTTTCATGTCTGGCCGTCACCGCAGTCAGTCAGGTAGAGCCGGTGATGATATCTGCCACCCGCTGTCGGTCGAACACTGTCTCCTCGGAAAACTCGTCGGAGTAGATCCGCTGGGCCGCGGCTTCGGTCTGGAAGGGGTTGATGATCGGCCCCTGATCAAGATATCCACCACGGTAGACTACGTCGTTCTGGACAGCGGTCAGTTCGCTGGCGACAGGGTTGTTCCGCAGCGAGTCGACGATGGTCTCCTCGAAGGTCGCCTGATCCTTTTCAACCTGTCCACGGACCAGCAGAACATCCGGATCAATATCCAGCAGCGTCTCGAAATCCACCTTGAGACTCGTGTTGCCCGAATAGTGTCCTACGTCGGTCCCCTCGAAAGCGTCCCGGAGCCGTAGATCACGCCAGTGTTTCTTTCCGACACCACCGTCATAGAGCTGGTAGGGGTAGAACGTCTCCGGTGTCTTGTCTGCGGGGTAGAGCAGTGCCGCCTCTGGAGTCGTTTCGGGCAGTCGCTCCTGGAGGTTGGTCAGGAACTCCTCGTGGAACGACGCGAACTGCTGGTAGCGCTGCTCGCGGTCGAAGACCTGTGCAATCTTCTCGAAGGCCCCGTACAGCGAGTAGTACGGGTAGTCGTGCCAGTCGTCGCTACGCCGCCGGATGAAGTTCCCGAAGAAGGGACCGATGTTCTCTTTGACTTCCCGAATGTCTCGGTCGTCCCAGTCGTACCAGTTGCGTAGCTGGTTTGGTTCCATGAAGTGGACGTCGGCATCCATCTCGTAGAACAACTCTTTATCGACGCCATCCTGATAGAGGGTCGTCACCGCATCGGGGTCGTACTCGACACCGGGGAGTTCTTCGTAAAACTCGGTGGCATACCGGTATGGTAACTGTATTCCGAGCGTCTGGCCTGCGTCGAGGGCCATCCCCATGTCGGCGTAGCTCGGGAGCAGTGCCACCCAGCCTTCCGGAGGCCCGTCGAAGGTCACGGGCCCCATCGGTTCCATCGAGGCAGTGTAAGAGTCGGCCGATTCGGGCGTTGACTCACTCTCACTGCTCCCACTACTACAGCCCGCCAGCAGGCCGCTTGCCATTACTGTTCCACTTGCGATATAGGTTCGTCGTCGCACAGGTTTTAGGCTAGCCTAAAAACATAAAGGCCTATTGGAATGTCTATCTGGCTGAAATTAGTCTGCGCTGCTGTGCAGAATCACAGCATTCTCCGCCGGTTGCCGTGACTCCGACGTGCCCGAAGCACAACGCTTATTGTATTTAGGCCAGCCTAAAATTTTTATGGATGACAGCGAGGCGACATCAGTGACGAGGCGTCGCATCCTGCGAACGAGCGTCGGTACTGTTGGGACGCTGGGGGTAGCTGGTTGCCAGTCCGGGACCGAAGAGGCGGCGTCCGCGACTGGAGACACGCCAGCAGAGAACGAGGACACGGCGACACTCACCGATGAGCAGGGGACTACGGCCGAGGACGCGGCGACCGCGAGCAGTTCTTACTCAGTGTCGATGGAACCGGTCGGGGAGGTCACCTTCGAGTCCGTCCCCGACCGCTGGATGACCTACTACAGCACGTACGGGGATATGGGGATTGCCCTAGGCCACCTCGACGGCCTCGCCGGGCTGTTCTACGTCGATGACTGGCCAACCGACTTCTACGACCGGCTCCCTGGTGTCGACGTCTCCCTCGAGGACGTCCAGAAAATCAGTGCGAGCGATGGTATCGACCGCGAGGTGTTCTACGAGATGGATTGCGATGTCCACCTGATGGATCCAAACATGCTGACCTGGATCGACGACAACTGGAGCGAATCCGATGTCGAGGACGTCCGCACCGAGGTCGGCCCCTTCGTGGGCAACCACATCCGTCGTCGCGGGTATGAGTGGCACAATTACCGGCCGTACTCGTTGTACGAGGCCTTCGAGACCGTGGCCGAGGTGTTTCAGGAACACGATCGATACGAGGTCCTGCGCGAGGTCCACGATGGGCTGCTCGCCGACCTGCAGGCGGGCCTCCCGCCGGAGGACGACCGCCCCTCGGTCGGCTTCCTTTCGGTCAACTCCGATTTCGAGTCCGGGACGTTTTACGCCTATCCGCTCGGAGCGGGCAACGGCAAGAAACAGTACCGTGACGTTCGCATCGACGACGCCTTCGCGGACGACATCGACGGCGCGTTCGCCGAGTGGGACTACGAACAGTTGCTGTCGGCTGACCCGGACGCACTCGTATTCCTCTATGGCTTCTCACACACGAGCGCCGAAGACTTCGAGTCCGGAGTCGAGCAGATGCGTGACGACCCGGTCGGGAGCCAACTGACCGCCGTCGACGAGGGCCGACTCTACCGCGGCGGTACCGAGTACCAGGGCCCGATCATCAATCTCTTCCAGACCGAAGCCGCCGCAAAGCAACTGTACCCCGACCAGTTCGGCGCGTGGAACGGGCTCGAAGATCCCATACCCGAAGCGGAGCGCCTGTTCGACTATCACCGCGTTGCGGACATCATCAACGGTCTGGCCTGAGGCGAAGCGACTGACGCTGTGTCAGAGCCTGCGCCTCTTCCCGGGATAGCGATGTTTGGAGCAGTTCTCTGTGCGCTTGTGTCCGACGTACTGCCACTACTCGTGGTTCATCCGGGCTTCTACGCTGGCTACCATATGACACTTCGTCTGTTCGAACCCGAGCTTCTCGTAGAAGGCGTTGGCTCGGTNGTTGTCNACATGCGGATCGAGACTGAACTCTTCACACCCGGCGTCGTGTGCCCAGTGTCTGAGACGGTCAAACAGGTCCTCTGCCAATCCCGTTCCACGATACGGTTCGTCAACGTAGATGTCACAGATGAACAGTCGGTCGGGGCGGTCAAAGACACGCGGCGCTTCGTCGATTTCGGCCGCGATATACCCGGCAAACTCACCGTCGATATCGGCGAGCGGAGTCCCATCGGTGAATCCATCGACGGCGATCCATGTTCGATAGTCCGGCGAATCGAGGCGGTCGACGCGGAATGGGAGTTCCGCCGCGACGAGGTCGATGTCGTCGGCGAGTGAGAACGCATCAACGGTCGATTCGAGTTCACCGCAGTATGGAGACGCACCCCAAACCGCCGGACGGGTGTCGGAATGCGCTCATTCTCCCAAACGTCTTGGCTGTCCTCATCTAACGTTTCTCTGAGGAGGTCTGCGAGTTGCATGGACACTTCTCGCTACGACCTCCTCGTTTCTCAAACTCGCCCAACTAGACAGTGCCTGCAATCCTAAGGGACTAGATATCCGAGCGGATCCAGTTTTCCTCCATTTATATATGCCACTTGATCGAAACCAGTGTATGTACTGTCAATTGACACTCCTCGACCGCTATTCACTCCGATAGAATGAGCGGGTTGTTTCGCCGGTACTTGGTCGTTCTCGTCCGGTTTTTCCCATTCGCGCTGGCATTTCTCCGCGATCGGCGGCGGTTCATCCTGTTTGGCTCACGAAGGCAGGTCCCGGACGAGGCCCATCGACAGCGAGC
>JGI12449J12846_1000064_pt1 | contig 35786 bp, 37 predicted proteins | sample 23E2SouthBayCA_FD_12846 | JGI IMG/M metagenome (IMG submission 12846) | reverse complement strand
GGGTCCGACTCGTTGAGCGTGTTGACGATCTCCGTCGGGAGGTTCGCCGGTGGGGTCGGGGGTTCGTAGGACATCGGCTACTCTCGTGTTAACCAACACGGACCACGAATCCATAGTTTTGTTGGTTAAGACGATGCGCTCTTGTGTAGAGCTGCGGAAAACGATCGATCGCCGATGAGAGTTATGTGTTTGAGGAGCTGTTTGACGGCCGGTCTCGGAAGAATTCACTTTGCCGAGAAAGCACACTAACAGCCGCTCTACTACGTCTTTCCGCGTTTCTACATAAGAGCGACTGTGTTAGGACGAGGATTCGCTTTCGAGCACGTCGATGAGCTCTTCTGCTGTGGAACTGATCCGTCCGAGCCGCTCGCGAACGACCTCGGGATCGTCCGACTCCCACGCAGCGAGGTAGAACGCCGACCCGCTGGTGTCCAACCCACAGTAGCGTCCGACGACGTACGCAACGGCTTCGGTCTCGACTTCGCGTTTCGCCCGCTCGGTGTCGTCGTCGACGTCGAAGTGGATCAGGGTGTGCGCGTACTCGTGAATCAGCGTCCGCGCGAGGTCGGCCTCGTTCTCCCGATCACGCACCTCGACGAGCGGCTGGATGTCGACGAGGCTTAGCTGCTCGCAGATGCCCTTCGCCTCACCGTGCGTTCACTCCTCGGCTGGAACGATTCGCACCGTCACGCCGAGCTCATCAGCGGTGACAGTCAACTGTTCGTCGGGGTTGCCGGCGTCCCCGGTCGCTTCCGTGTCGAGGTCGGGAAGCGGCTCGCCTTCGGTCTGGGAGACGTCGAACACCGGCGCGGGTTTGAATCCGACCAGGCCCTCGGACCACTCCTCGGGCGGCGTCTCGTCGTACTCACAGTCACTGTCCTCGTGGTAGCGCGGCGAGTTCTCGCACTCCGGGCACTGCTTGGTGATGATCGGCGCCCAGATCCAGATGGCCGACTCACCCTCCTTGACGTGGCGGTCGAACTCTTCCTGCCACGTCCGGTAGCCCGCCACCCGGCTCGCCTCGGGACACTGCCGCTTGATGAGGAATGTGTTCCGGTAGGAGTAGTCGTGGAAGCGACTCTGGATGTCGAGCCACTTCTGGAACTCCGCGCTGGCCTGCACATCGTCGCCGCCGCCGAGATCGTCGATCCACTGTTCGATGGGGCTGTTCATCTCGTCCGATCGCGTGTCGGCCTGGTCGAAGGAGGCCGACGAGTCGCTGGTCGTAGCCATTGTGTGCACCGAATCACGTTCACGGCGACTGCGTCTGTTCAGACCCCCCGCACCCCTCAGGGGCGTTCAAAAAACCGAGCTGCCGGTCAGCGGAGCTCGTGGCGTCTGTCCGCGAAGCCGACCGTAACGAGGTACTCAAGGAACTCGTCGAATCGTTCGATGTCACTGGGCGTGTCGGTCGCAAGGTGACGCGACCACTCGATGGCCCATTGGAAGGCGGGATCCGTTCCGCTGTTCCTATGAATGAACCGCCAGTGAGCCGCTTTGAGAACCACTGTCGGATTTGTCGGCGGCTGCTCGATGGCAAGCCCACGGGTACCCGACCCAATTCCTTCGTGGATATCTATGGGATCGACGTTACCCGATTGCGTGTTCGTGATATCGACTTGAACAATTTGAAAGGGGAGTATCTATTTTATTCTCTCTGACATGAGATCAGCGAATGTTCTCATAAGTACTCTGCGAACGCATTTGCGAGCTTTTCTTCGGCGCGTCTCAAATGGTGTTCTGCCGTTCGTCGACCCACACCCTCGGTTTCCGCGATCTCGCTTGTCGTCGTTCCACGGGGCATCTGGTAGTATCCCTGCTCGAACGCAGTAAGGAACACGTCCCGCTGCCGTTCGGACAATGACGGAAGAAACGTGCTGGCGGTCAGCACGGGGGTCTCTGATCTGACAGTTGCCAACTCTTTTTTCGACTCAACCGTCACTTCATGTTCTGCCGAGATATCTTTGTATAATCTGGAGAGGCTCGCTGGGTTGAGCGCCAGCACGCGGACGACTTTTGCGCCATATTCGTATCTGAGCGGAGGAAGGAGAAGACAGTCATTAGCGGCGAGATGAGCCTCAATATAGTCGTCTCCGTACTCTTTCAGGCAAGCTTCAGTAATCACAGTTTGGCCGCCATTATTTTTGATTCTCTCACGAACGCCTACTCCCGAACTGACGTGTTCGATAACTCCTTCTTGTTGGTCGCCGGCGATATGAAGTAAGTCACAGTGGTCGTTACACCATAGCTCTATCTGAGTGTTGTTTTGCGCCGTCGAGCTCGCATAGGGACTGTCGCTTTTGATCCGGAATACGGCCTTGTACATGGGATGGGTATCCCGACCGGTCATTTAAAACCATTTCCACAGGGAGAATCCATACTATCGGTTGACTACACATTAACATGAGTACACATGAAACGACAACAGACCGATTCTGACTCAACGCATGATATCGGCACCCCCTCTTCGGAGTGGCTCGATTACCAGGGCGCACCAACCGGAACGGATATCGAGTGTGAGGGGTGGCGACAGGAAGCTGCACTCCGAATGCTCAACAACAACCTCGATCCAGAAGTCGGAGAGAAGCCCGAGGATCTCGTGGTGTACGGCGGCACTGGTCGGGCAGCCCGGAGCTGGGATGCGTACGATGCAATCCTCTCGGAGCTACGAACGCTTGCGGACGACGAAACCCTCTTGATCCAGTCAGGCAAACCGGTCGGCCGGTTCAAGACGCATGAGCGTTCGCCACAGGTGCTTATTGCGAACTCGAACCTGGTCGGCGCCTGGGACGACTGGGAGCACTTCCACGAGCTCGAATCGAAGGGGCTCATCATGTACGGCCAGATGACCGCCGGTTCGTGGGCATATATCGGAACGCAAGGCATTATTCAGGGAACCTTCGAGACCCTGGCCGAGGCCGCCCGTCAACACTTTCCTGAGCGGGAAGGGCTCGAAGGGACGATCACGGTCACCGCCGGGCTTGGTGGCATGGGTGGAGCCCAACCGCTAGCCGTAACGATGAATCACGGTGTATGTATCGCGGCCGAGGTCGACGAAAATCGGATCGACAGGCGACTCGAAACGGACTATTGTATGGAGAAGACGGACGACCTTGACGAGGCTATCGAGCTGGCCGAAGACGCGGCAGCGAGCGGCGAGTCACTTTCAATCGCGCTCCACATGAACGCTGCCGACATGTTCGACGGCCTGCTTGAGCGTGACTTCGTCCCGGATATTGTCACGGACCAGACGAGCGCACACGACGAACTGGAAGGGTACTACCCCGCGGGATATACTGTCGAAGAGGCCGACGCGTTACGTGAGGCGGACCCTGACCGATACGTCGAAGAGAGCCTCGACACGATGCAACGTCACGTCGAAGGCATTCTCGGAATGCAAGAACAAGGTTCAGTAGCCTTCGAGTATGGAAACAACATCCGTGGACAGGTCGAGGAACATCGGGACGTAACAAACGCGTTCGATTTTCCGGGGTTCGTCCCGGCGTACATCCGACCCCTGTTCTGTCAGGGGAAGGGACCCTTCCGCTGGGTAGCCCTCTCTGGAGACGAAGCGGACATCCACCGGACTGACGAGGCTGTCAAGGAGCTCTTCCCTGAAAAAGATCAGCTGCATCGCTGGATAGACCTCGCACAGGAACAGGTCTCGTTCCAAGGGCTCCCCAGCCGCGTCTGCTGGCTTGGCTACCAGAGCGACGATGGCCTGACCGAGCGGGCGCGGTTCGCACTCCGAATCAACGAACTTGTTGCCGAGGGCGCGATCTCGGCCCCAGTTGTTGTCACGCGCGATCACCTCGATGCTGGCAGCGTGGCCAGTCCGAACCGAGAAACCGAGGCGATGCAAGATGGTTCGGACGCCGTCGCCGATTGGCCAATCCTCAATGCCCTGCTCAACTGCGCTGCTGGCGCCGACATCGTCAGCGTCCACGATGGGGGCGGTGTCGGTATCGGTAACTCACTCCACACGAACAACCACGTCGTTCTCGACGGTTCAGACCTCGCCGCTGAAAAGGCCCGTCGTGTGTTCACGACTGACCCCGGCATGGGTGTCATCCGTCACGCCGACGCTGGGTATGAGGAAGCTCTCGACGAAGCAACCACTTCGGACGTCCACATCCCAATGCGTGAGGACGAATGACCGGTCTCAATACACCGTCGGAATGGTCTGGGTCGTCATCTGACCCCGTAGATGAACAGTTCGGCGATGTCGTAAGCCCAGCCGACCTCGACATCGCTGACGAATTCGATGCAGTCCTCCTCGGCGAGCCGTACGACGGCGCAGTTATCTCCAGGCGTGGCGCCGCTGAGGGTCCCGACGCCCTCCGGAACGCGCTGGCAGGAATGAAGACCCATCACTTCGATATAGGCCCCGTCGGAAGCGTCGCTGATCTCGGGAATGTCGACGTCCCAGCAGGTTCAGTTGGCGAGGTGCAGGACGCGGTACGGGTGGTTACGGAATCGATTCATGCACTTGACGCACTACCCGTCTTCCTCGGCGGCGACAACTCACTGACCGTCCCGAATGTCTCCCCGCTACTCGAGGATTCGAGCGTCGGCGTGCTCAACGTCGATGCCCATCTTGACGTTCGAGAGGTCCGAGATGGTCCGACGAGTGGGACGCCCTATCGCCAGTTACACGAAGCCGGCCTAGACAGCTACGCCTGTATCGGTGCTCGACACTTCGAGACGAGTACGGCCTATCACGAGTACGTCTGTGAGAATGGAGGAACGGTCGTAACTGCCGAGGAGGTAACGGCTGATCTTCCCGAAGCCGTCGATCGGGCACTCTCCGGGCTCGACAACGTCGACCGAATCTATTGTAGTGTCGATATCGACGTGCTCGATGCGATCTATGATGGTTCTAGCGCCCCAACGCCCGGCGGGTTGCTGCCACGCGATCTGTTCCGCCTCATTCGTCTCGTCGCCAAGGACGAACGAATTGAGGGCTTCGAACTTGTCGAGTGTGCGCCACCGCTCGATACCGATGGACGAACTGTTGACGCTGCAGCACGCACCGTGGCACACTTCCTCTCGGGGTGGTCAGCATGACCGACCTTGTCGTCTACGGCGCGTCACAGGTTGCTACTCCGACGGATGAAGACGAGATGGTAACGTTCCGTGACGCCGCCGTGGCAATCGAAGACGGTATCGTCACCGCGATCGGGTCGACCGAGGAAGTTACACGCGACCACCCCCCCGAGAATGCGACGGACGCGGTCGACGCTGCCGGCAGAACGGTGCTTCCCGGGTTCGTCGACCCACACACACATGCTGCGTTCGCGGGCGATCGTGCCGATGAATTCACTGCAAAACTCGCGGGGGCGGACTATCAGGACATTCTTGCGGAAGGTGGCGGTATCTTACGAACTGTGCGGGCGACGCGTGACGCCTCTCGCGACCAACTCGTCGAGAACCTGCTCGCACAGCTCGACGTCATGCTCGCCCATGGGACGACGACCGCTGAGGTAAAATCGGGCTACGGACTCGACGTCGAGACTGAAGTAAAGATGCTCGAAGCAATCGACGAGGCAGCCAGCCGGCATCCGATTGACGTGGTGCCGACATTCATGGGCGCTCACGCCGTGCCTGAAGACACGGCTCCCGAAGAGTACGTTGACCGTGTCGTCGAAGAGCAGTTACCTGTCGTGGCGAAACACGATCTCGCCGAGTTCTGTGACGTCTTCTGTGAGGCGGGCGTCTTTTCGGTGGATCAGTCCCGACGTGTTCTCGAAGCTGGAGTAGAACAGGGACTGACGCCGAAAATACACGCCGACGAGTTTGATCGACTCGGCGGATCGCAGTTGGCTGCCGACATCGGGGCCACGAGCGCGGACCACTTGCTACAATCGACCGAGGCGGACATCACGGCGCTCGGCGAGGCAAACGTAACGCCCGTTCTCTTGCCGGGGACTGCCTTTTCGCTTGCAGCTGACTACGCAGATGCACCGGCCTTCGAAGGAGCTGACGTCCCAGTCGCTATCGCGACCGACTTCAATCCGAACTGTTACTCACAAAGTATGGAATTCACGATCGAACTCGCCTGCAACGGTATGCGTATGACACCTTCGTCGGCCCTCCGTAGCGCAACTGTAACGGCTGCGAACGCTATCGACCGAACGGACGGCTTAGGAACCCTTCGAGAGGGATCGCCAGGCGATCTAGTCGTCGCCGACGTGCCCGACTATCAGCACCTCCCGTATAATTTCGGTGTGCAAAACGTCCAAACGGTTGTGAAGAATGGTGAGGTGGTCCACGATGACTGCTGACCCGGTCGTCGTCGATGGGGAATCACTTACGCCAGGCGACGTTGACCGCGTCGCACGCCACGATGCCCCCGTTCAAGTCCCGGAGGACGTCCGTGAAGGTGTTCGGGAGTCGCGCCAGCGCATCGTCGACATCGTTGAATCCGGGGAGGCGGTCTACGGTGTAAATACAGGGTTCGGAGAACTCGTTCAGGAACGGATACCGGATAACGACATCGAAAGCCTCCAGCAAAACCTCGTTCGGAGCCACGCTGCCGGGACGGGCCGCGATCTCACCCGAGAAGAGGTCCGAGCAATGCTCGTTACCCGCCTCAACGCGCTGGTGAAAGGGTATAGCGGTGTCCGGGAACGGATCATTGACGTTCTCGTGAAGATGCTAAACGAAGCGGTTCATCCCGTTGTGAAGGCCAAGGGGAGCCTCGGCGCGAGCGGCGATCTCGCACCCCTCGCCCATCTCGCTCTCGTCGTCACCGGAGAGGGTGAAGCCACTGTGGACGGGGAACGGCTCCCGGGAGGCGAGGCCCTGAAGCGGAAGAATATCGACCCAGTGACGCTTCGTGCAAAGGAAGGATTGGGGCTCATCAACGGGACGCAACTGACTGTCGGGTTAGCCTCGCTCGTCGTGTGTGATGCTGAACGTGCGATGCAGGCGGCAGATATCGCCGGTGCAATGACAACGGAAGCGACGATGAGCACGACCGCGAGCTCACACCCCAGCATCCAGCGCGTCCGGCCACACCAGGGGCAAACAGAAAGCGCGAGAAACATTCGTCGGCTCACCCGACACTCCAAAATCGTCGAATCGCACCGTAACTGTGACCGAGTGCAGGACGCGTACTCGCTCCGCTGTCTGCCACAGGTACACGGTGCGGTACGGGATTCAATCCAACACCTTCGCGATGCGGTTGAGACGGAACTGAACAGTGCAACAGACAATCCGCTCGTGTTTCCCGCGGATGACGCTGATGATCGCGCAAACGGCACTGAGCACGCTGCCGTCCTATCAGGGGGGAACTTTCACGGTCAACCGTTAGCCCTGCGACTGGATTACGTCACGAGCGGTCTCGCGGAATTGGCTTCGATATCGGAGCGACGGATGGATCGAATGCTCAACCCCAACGTGCAAGAAGAGCATTTACCGCCGTTCCTAACCGATGGGAGCGGCCTTCGGTCGGGGTATATGATTGCTCAGTACACAGCAGCAGACCTCGTGAGCACGACTCGTTCACAGGGGCGTCCGTCGACGGATAGCATCCCTGTGAGCGGGAACCAGGAGGACCACGTGAGCATGAGCGCACAGAGCGCTTATGTCGCGAGGGAAACAGTCGAGTCAACACTCCGAGTTGTCGGTATCGAACTGGTCTGTGCAGCCCAGGCACTCGATTTCGTGAAGGGTCTCTCACCTGGAGTCGGGACCGACGCGGCATATCAGGTGGTTCGCGAACACGTCTCTCACCTTGATGAAGACCGGGCGATTCATCAAGACATCGAGTCGGTGTTCTCGCTCCTGTGCTCCGATACGTTATTCGACGCCATCGAAACAGTACTCGACGAGCCGCTGGCGTAAAATCAAAATCCGTTTTTTAGGGTCAAAGTTCACTAGCACTCCGGAATATCGAGAGAAGACATTTAAACCCCTGTCCAAGGGGAGATGGGTTCTATTAGCAATTTTCTGTGATGATTGTTCATAGAGGTATGATACACGGATGTTTCGGTTTTAGCCCGACAAGTTGTGTCGTCGCACGGCGAGAGGGGGGAGATACATCACCGTCTCTAGAACAGGTTGACACTACATATCGCCCGATAGAACGGGAAGCCGGGTTTGCTGGGTGGCCCCAGTCAGGTGTTTTACAGCCGGTGTCTGCCGGCATCGTTGTCCAAAACTACGCTATCAAGGGGGGGTGTTGATGGTCGAATTCAAGCCCCGTCTGTTCGAGGACATCGATCCGGCTGAGCGCCCCTCGCTCGAAGCTGCGTTAGTTCCAATCGCGGGGATGATCGTGTTCCTCAGCGTTGGTATCGTCGTCTTCGGCCTGGATCCACAGTTCCCCCTGTTTTGGGGAATTGCGTTCACCGGCTTATTCGCTCGTTACCACCTCGGATTGTCGTGGTCGGACCTGTACGAAGGCATTTCAGATGGGATCCTGATGGGAATGAAGGTTATTCTTATCATGTTCACCGTCTATACGCTCATCGCCACATGGATCCAAGCCGGGACTATTCCGGGTCTCATGTATTATGGGCTGGAGTTGTTCACACCCAAAGTGTTTCTTCCAGTGACGGCTGTCCTCTCGGCTGTGATCGCCTTTGCGGTCGGCTCGTCTTGGACGGCAGCCGGAACACTCGGTGTGGCCCTCATCGGAATTGGTTCGGGACTCGGTATCCCCGCACCGATGACCGCCGGTGCTATTCTCAGTGGAGCCTACACGGGTGATAAGCAGTCACCACTCTCTGATACGACAAACCTCGCCGCAGCAGTGACGAACACGGATCTGTATGAACACATCCATGCGATGCGAGCTGGGACGCTCACCGCATTCATGATCTCAGTTGTGTTGTACGCTGGCCTCGGATTGAGCGCCGCCGGAGATATTCCTGCCGGGCGCGTCGAAGCAATCCAAACCGCCATCCAGAGCACCTACGTCGTATCACCGATTGTTTTCCTCCCGTTAGTTCTCACTTTTGGGTTTGCACTGTATGGTATCCCTGCGTTGCCTGCCCTTGGGGCAGGAGTCTTTGCAGGGGTCGCCACTTCGATTCTCGTTCAGGGGACTGGATTCGGTGCAGCGTGGTCTGTCGCACAATCAGGGACCGCTCCCGAAACAGGAATGGAACTCGTGAACGGACTACTGCAGAGTAGCGGGCTGATCGGCGGCGCCTGGATTGTGACAATCGCTATCGCCGCCCTGTCCTTAGGCGGGATGCTCGACCGGACTGGCGTTCTCGCAGTTCTTGCTCATCATCTGGGACGCCTCTGCCACAATGTTGCGAGCCTAACTGGCGTCACCGCGCTTTCAGCTATCTCTATGAATATTCTCGCGGCTGAGCAGTACGCGAGTATCGTCGTTCCGGGAATGACGCTCGGAAACCTATACGAGGAACAGGGATTGGAAACGAAGAATCTCTCCCGTGCTATTGAAGCGTCGGGGACGACAACGAGTGCGCTCATTCCGTGGAGCAGCGGAGGATTATTCATGGCCGGGACGCTTGGCGTCCCCACGCTGGAGTACGCCCCCTACTACTTCTTTGGGTTCCTCTCACCGCTCATCCTGCTGCTTATGGGTCTAACTGGCTGGCAGATCACAGCTAAAGACCGTACCGAAACTGCGGAATCCAGGTCATCAACTGGTGGCGTTGAACAAGCAATGTCAGGTGAGGATTAGTCCTCACAAATCGGAGAGCAACGGAGTTCCACATAAATCATTGTCCATTTGGAACACCTTTCTCTTTGCTATCTTGTTTATATTACCTAGTGTGAACCGCACCGCTCACTGGTACGAATGATAGTCCACCCAGACAATTACCGGTTCCCGAGTCAAACTGGGGACGTAGTAGCTTCGAAATACAACCATACCATCACTCAGTTATGACAACCACACAGACTACAGAACAGACTCCCGATGACGAGACAGCACACACATCCGCGCTAGAAACAGCACGCCGCCAACTCGATAATGCGGCGACGCATGTCGATCTCGACCGTGGGATCATCGAACGCCTCAAACACCCGTCGAGAGTAGTCGAAGTTTCGATACCCCTCGAACGCGACGACGGTGAGGTTGAGGTTTTCACCGGCTATCGCGCACAGCACGATGACGTTCGGGGACCCTACAAGGGCGGGCTCCGATACCACCCAGACGTCACCGCGGAGGAGTGTATTGGACTGTCGATGTGGATGACCTGGAAATGCGCCGTCATGGATCTCCCATTTGGCGGGGGCAAAGGGGGTGTCGTCGTGAATCCTAAAAACCTCAGTGTCGACGAAAAGGAACGTCTCACACGTCGGTTTGCCGAAGAGATTCGAGATGAGGTTGGGGCAAAACAGGACATTCCAGCACCTGATATGGGAACCGACGCGAAAACGATGGCGTGGTTTATGGACGCCTACAGTATGCAACAGGGAGAGACAGTTCCGGGTGTTGTAACGGCAAGCCGCCGGTCGTAGGTGGAAGCTATGGTCGTGAAGAGGCACCCGGCCGAAGCGTTGCGATAATCGCCCGAGAGGCGATGGCGTACTATGAGAAAAACATTAAGGAGTCGACGGTTGCTGTTCAGGGGTACGGAAGCGTTGGTGCGAACGCTGCTCGACTTCTCGATGAATGGGGTGCAACAATCGTTGCTATTAGTGACGTGAACGGAGCGATCTACGATGACACCGGCCTCGACACCCAAACCGTTCCGTCACATAAGGAAGATCCGGAAGGCGTTTTGAACCACGATGTCCCGGAGACGCTCACCAACGTGGAGCTTTTGGAGCTGGATGTCGACGTCGTCATTCCAGCTGCAGTCGGGAATGTCATCACGACCCGTAACGCCGACCAGATTCTGGCAGATATTGTCGTCGAAGGATCGAACGGCCCGACTACTGCCGACGCAGACGATGTCCTCGCCGATCGAGGCGTCTGTGTCGTACCAGATATTCTCGCGAACGCCGGCGGCGTGACCGTGTCCTATTTCGAGTGGCTTCAGGACATCAACCACCGCCAGTGGTCTAGGGAGCGTGTCGTTAGTGAACTGGAGTCGGAGATGGTCTCTGCGTGGGATAGCGTCAAAGCCGAAGTCGAAGAATCCTCCCTTCGGTGGCGAGAAGCAGCGTACGTAGTTGCGCTTAAACGTATCGGGGCGGCGATAGAGGCGCGTGGTCTGTGGCCCTAATTTTCCACCACGAACTTCAACAGAGATCAATATTCTCAATATGAAAGTAGATTCGCTACAGTGGCGATGTGACAAATGCGGTGGTAAACCGGTAAGCGGGTCGAATTACTGGAAATGTAACCAATGAGAATGGATCTCGAACGAAGGTGCTGATTGATGTCGACAGTTGTAGCTGTGACCAAGTTTACCCAAGTCCGATGCAGCCGTTACTGTTTGGTTCGCTGTCTTCGTCGTACTGTTTGGCGCATCGGAGATGGCCCCATGGCAGCCTCTCAGTTGCTACTGGTCTGAGTTCTGCTACGCCAGATGGGACACTTCGTTTAGGTCCTCGACGTCGTCGAACTCACCGCGATCGACAGTTTCCAATCTTCTCCCGGCGCACAGAAGATTTTCACCCGTGACAACAATCTGGCAGTCGCGACGCAGCTTCTCGTCGACGTGAAGATTCTAGGTCGTGGCGGTACCGAATTAGAGGAGCAAGGCCTCCCCGTAGCGGCGTGTCTCTCGGAATTCTTGGAACTCGATTGGGTGTTGGAGTTCCTGCAGGACACCCCTCGAAGGAGATGCTGGTGAAGACCTCCTGCCCGCAGACGGGGGACCAGAGAATCTCTCTCCGCTCGGAACTGTTCTGCGTTTACCCGAAAAATGATATTAATGATTCTGGATGGCAGATTCTGAAGTGTTGCCCGCAACTAACACTCTTATCCATGGTTCAAATAAAGAGGTAAACAATGACGTACGAAGATCTCGACAAAGAGTTGGTAAATGCACTTCTTGGAAATGGGCGTGAGAGTTTGCGTAGTCTTGCCGAACAGCTTGATGTGTCTGTAACGACAGTTTCAAACCATCTGAGCGACCTGGAAGAAGCCGGTGCCATTGAAGGGTATTCTCCAATTGTCAACTATGAGCGGCTCGGCTACGACGTGACCGCAATTCTCCAGCTCAAGGTTGAGGGGCCTGGACTCCCGGATATTACAGAAGCACTTCACAATGAATCGCAGATCGTGAGCGTCTACGAGACGACGGGGGACTACGACATCATCGCGATTGGAAAATTCCTGAATACAGATGATATGAACGACCAGATCAAGCGAATATTGACTGATGCAGATGTCCAAGAATCGAATACAAGTGTTGTGTTGAATGTAGTGAAAGAATACGAGCAATTCAGCGTTGGCAATGACTAGGTTACTTTTGGGGCTCTGTTGAAATCTTATTCTACAGACACAATATGGGCTGAAACAGCTGTTGGCTGAAGGGTGCCAACAGAGTCATGATTGCGCAATTCGGCAACTCAGACACAAACGTCTCTTTGAGTCTTCATTAGTCATATTAGAGCGTAAACAAATAGGACGACTATGTCCTCACTACTACCTCTAAAACCTACACCCCGATCAGCATCTGATCGCGGATTAGAGCCTAGACTCATTGAATTTGAAGACGAATCTGCGGAGCAGATTCTATCGGCAGTCGCGTCAACAACGGCCCGTCGTATCCTTAATCGGATCTATGAAGAACCGATGACGGCGTCGGACATTGCTGCTGAGATTGACTCTTCAGTACAGAATACTAGCTACCACCTCGACCGGCTTCAAGACGCAGAGTTAGTGGAAGTCATTGAGACGTGGTATTCCGAGCAAGGGCGCGAGATGGATGTGTACGCTCCGACAAATAGCGCGCTTGTCCTTTTTGCGGGAGCAGAACGAACAACCCCGTCACTTACAACCGCGTTGCGTCGTGTCTTTGGCGCAGTTGGTATCGTCGGCGTTGTCAGTGTCATCGTTCACGCACGCTGGTCAGTATCAACACCCGTACCAGTATCTCGAGGCGGGGAACTTCCACAGCCGGATCCAACTCTGTGGGAGACACTCGTTACGTTCGGAACCGGCCCTGGCGGGTTCATTCTAGGAGTTAGTATGGTTCTAATCTTGTCTCTCTTTGTAACGTGGTACTGGCGGACGTATCGTCCAACACAGAGTCACACTCCCGCGTGAGTGCTTTCTGGGACTCAAAGACGCCTTTGAATCTGGGATAGGACGATGTCTCCCCCGTCTAATGGTAGTGTATGAAACGTAGAATGTTTCTGGCAAGTGCGGGGATTGGCCTCTCAACAGCAGCAGCGGGTTGTACCTCCCAAGCAGCATTGAGCGCATCGTCCGAATCAGACTCTGAACCAGAATCGAACACTTCCCAGAGCACACAAGACGATACTGACCAAATGTCGGAGCAGACACTTATCAAAGCCGGTGACACCGCTGAGCGAACTATCGGGACCGGATCGATCGAAGAGCGTGGTCTCAGAACAGCTCACCACGTCGCATTCGGGAATCCCACGGAGGAGACCCATCACGGAACGATTACAATTTCGACTGCCAGCGAGACAGTGTTTGAGGAATCGGTGGAGCTCCAAGCAAACGCGAGTATCGTTGCGTCGCTTACCGATCTCAGTACGTACACCGTTCGAGTAACGGTTCCTGAGTTAGATGCGACTGAAGTAGTCACTCTCGACCCTCACCAATTCACCTGTAACGTGACCAAAACGACGGTCAACGTTCAGGAGGATGGCACACTCGACTCAACGAGTATTTCCACGCGGATGGCGTGTCCCGGTGTTGTTTCCGACACAGCTCCCTCCGACGAGGTCGTGTCGCACACACTTGGTGACGATCCGATTCCCGCAGATACGGGGGAATTCACCCACACGTTCATGCTCCGGAATCCGTCGGAAGAAACGTGGACGGCCAGGATGCTCGTTGAGGACGACTCGACAGCGCAATTTGATGGACTCTACACGGTCGAACCTGAGAGTACAGTACTGATCACCCTCACTGAGAGCGGGACATACACGCTATCGGTTGATGTACTCGAAACAGAGATGACGGCCAGCGAGCAGGTAACGCCCGAAAACTTCGACTGTAACCAGTCGTCAACACGGGCAGAAATTGATTCTGAGGGAGAACTCACCGTGAATACTCTATCAACTCTCATGGCTTGCGGCACCGAGACACATTCGACGAACGAGTCGTCCTAGCAGAGGACGAGTGTATTCACATTGTTTCACTCAGCAAGGGTTGTTATATTCTTCAGTGAACAACTGTTTCAGAGGAGAATATTCCTGGAGAATATGAGTTCAACAGAGCCCCGTGTGTAAGTGCTAACTATCTGGGTGTGTGGTTTTGGTCGTCTGTGCTAAGCGTTCTGTGTATCACCTGTATTGACCGCCGCTGGGGCAGAATATGTCACTTATTGAGGATTTCAACAGAGCTACTTTCGGAGAATCGAGGAGAAAGTCTCGCGCTTCAGCGCTGGGGAGATGTCAAAACCTGATACACCCACCGGCGAGGTTCCTCCGTCTTTAGGTGCAGGAGGATGTCAGGATGGGAATCAGTCGATCTGTTCGACGTAGGCGTACTCGTCGGGGAGGGCGGCGGCGTCCTCGGGGAGGAGCGCGGCGACGAGGTAGTCGGCGTGGCTTCGGAAGTAGTCGACGACGCGCGCGATTCGGTCCGAGTCGATCGCTTCGAGCGAGTCGAGCAGGACGAACGGCACCGTCTCGTGAACGTCGTGGACGAGGTAGCCCGCGAGCGCGAACACGAGCCTGATCAAGGCAGGGATCGCAACGATTCCAGATCTGGAAACCCTCCAGGAGTGTTGCCTACGAGAGCGTCCACCAGAAGCGGACGCAGACCCTGTGCCGGCTCAAGTGAAGGCTAAAGAGCTACGGGAGCAGGAATCATAATGGATTAGTTGAATCCGTTGCTACGAGTAGCCTGGCTCTGGAGCTCGCCATGCAACCACAATTCCACAGATGGCGAGACCTCCAGCGAGGAGAAATGCCGTATCAAAGCCGGCTCTGTCGACAATAACCCCGCCTGCAATCGGTGCAAGGAACGCCCCCGCTAACCCAACACTAGTCTGGAACGCGACGGCTGTCGCAGCGACCCGTGAATCAACGACCTCCCGAACATACGTAAAGGACAGCCCCAGCGTAAGCTGAACAGCAAATCCGGTGAGCAGCAGGAATGTAACGAGCAGTGGAAGTGACCGGAACTGCGTGAACAGCAGTACGAGCGGAGCAGAAACTGCGAAGGACACAAAAACGATGGGTTGGCGACGACCCCCGAATACTCGATCAGACAGGAGGCCACTACTGATTCTGGAGACGACCCCGATTGCGGGGAATACGGCCACCAAGAGCCCGCTCACTGCGAGTGACAGGCCGAGTTCGGTCGTCAAATACGACGCACCCCAGCTATTCACGAACAAGTATAACGAATAGCCGAGAAACCCGAGCAACCCGACTGACCAGACCTTCCGGTTCCGGAGAACCGCACCAAACTCCTGAATCGAGGGAGCGGCTCCTCGGCTCGTTCCGATCCCTCGACTGGCCGGCCAGAACACAACGAGACCGATGACTGTGAGCCCCGTGAACGCGATAAAGATTGTAGGCCACCCGAATCGATGCGCAATCACTGGGCCAGTCCCTTGCCCGAGCGCAAATCCGACCGGGCCACTCGCCGTAAAGATACCGACAGCCGTTGCCCGGTTCTCGCTGGTCGCTGCTCGACTCACGATATCGATGCCCGCGTTCCACACGACGACGTAGGCGACTCCACCGAGTGCTCGTGAGGCAATTACTGATCGGTAGTCCCCTTGTCGTCCAGCGATCCACCCCCACGTTCCAGCCACGAGTAGTGTGAGAACGGCGAGTGCCATCACGTTTCTAGAGTCTGTCCGGTCAAGCACCGCACCAACTGGAAGGCTTACAATCACTGCAGTACCGAACATGATGCCGACGAGGAAGCCTGCGATTGTTGGTCCGATACCCAGCGAGTCACGAATAAGCGGGGAGACGCTCGCGGGCACGATCTCGTAGGCTGCCAACCCTGTCGAAATGAGGCTCGCGCCGGCGACGATACCCCACGTCGACTGATGTTTCTGATGTGGATCGCTATTAGTGGGTTCTTGATGCTGGGGGGTCGGTTGGGTAGTCATTACTCGATAATGTGGACGGATGGTGAATCACAGAAATCGGGTATCGACAGGTGCCTATAACGAATTCTGATGATAGTGTATCCATGTTGTGTATCGCTCCGCATACCTTTAAGGGTTAGATGGTAAATCCTTTTATTCTCTTACTGTTAGATGATTAACCACCAATGTACATTCATTCTGGCCTAGGCCAGCAGCAGAATTGGGGACGAATTCGAACCGGGCTCGAGGGAAGCGTTCCCTGTATTCAAGTGATCGAATAATGGTCGATTCCCAACCCGTCCTCAATTCGTCGACGGTACTACTCGTCGGAGTCAATGACTGGCTTACGCGATTCGCTGTAACGCTTGAGACACGGACTGACGCGACTGTACATACAGTTGGAACCAAGGCGGAAGCGAGTGATATAGTCCGAAATCGGATCATTGACTGTCTCATTAGCGGAGACACGCTCGAAGGGGCAACAGGGCTGGAACTCCTCAAGGAGATCCGCACCGAAACCACGACGCTCCCGGTCGTACTCTGTACCGCCGCTGGGAGCGAAGCTATTGCCAGCGACGCTATCAAAGCCGGTGTCACGGATTACATCGCGCTCACGGACCCGATAGAAGGGATGGCCGACGAACTCATCGAGCAAACTGAACGGGTCATCCGATCTGCACGGCGGTCGGCCACACAACGGGACCGCGCAAGACAGTTCGACGCCATATTCAACGATTCGCGGACCGCGACGTGGGTGCTCGACCCGGATGGTTCACTTGCGCGTGTGAACGAGACAGCCCGGGAAATGGTCGATGTGGATGTTGAAACGATCGTCGGTGAGCCGTTCTGGACGCTTCCGTGGTGGGCAAAGACTGGTACGAAGAGCACGGACGTACAACAAATCGTGGAGAACGCGTTCGATGGGAGATTCGGCAACGCGGTCGTCACACAGCCGCCACACGTTGGGGATCCACGCGTCATCGATCTCTCCGTGCGCCCAGTCGAGAACGAGCGTGGAGATCTCGTTTCAATCGTCGTTGAGGGCGTCGACATCACCGAGCGCGTCGATCTCGAACGCGACCTCCGACAATCAGAGGAGCTCCACCGCGTCACACTCAACAACATGACCGACACCGTCCTCATCACGAACGAGGCCGGCGAGTACACCTACGTCTGTCCCAACGTCCACTTCATCTTCGGCTACACGGCCGACGAGATTCACGAGCAAGGGACGATCGACGACCTCCTCGGTACGGACCTCTTCGACTGTGAGGAGCTCGCAGAAGACGGCGTGCTTAAGAACATCGAGACGACCGCGACGGACAAAGCGGGTCGTGAGCACACGCTTCTGATCAACGTTCGCGAGGTCTCGATTCAAGACGGGACACTTCTCTTCAGCTGTCGGGATATTACGAAACGCAAGCAACGCGAGGAGGCGCTTGCGACCCTCCAAGAGACCGCCCGTGATTTTCTGTACGCCGAAACGCATCAGGAAATCGCCCAGCATGTCGTCGATGACACACCTGTCGTCCTCGATCTGGATGCGAGTGCGTTCTATCTCTTCGATGCTGATGCCAACGAGCTTCGACCCACGGCCCGCTCGGCGACGATGAGAGAACTTACTGGCCCGCTCCCCACCGTACACGCCGACGGCGAAACGCTTTCAGGTTACAGTTTCGTAGAAGACGAAGCGCTGTTCTTCGACGACGTTCACGAGGCAGACCGGCTCGAAAACCAGGCGACTGATCTTCGCAGTACAGCCTACATTCCACTCGGCAACCACGGCGTGTTCGTTGCTGGCTCGGACCGAGTCGGCGTCTTCGACGACGTAACCCGGGAACTGGCTGATCTTCTCGCTGCAACCGCCGAGGCAGCCCTCGACCGCGTCACACGAGAGTCCCGGCTTCGAAAGCAAGATCGCACACTGCAGGCGCAAAACGAACAGCTCACTGCGCTGAATCACATCAACGAGACGATTCGGGAGATCGATCAAGCCCTCGTCCAAGCCGAGACGAGAGAGGAGATCGATCATACGGTCTGTGAGCTGTTGACCGGCGAGGACCGATTCCGGTTCGCCTGGCTCGGCACGATTGACCGGACCACCGACACCGTCGAGCCACGAGCCTGGGCAGGCAGCGAACAGGGGTATCTGGATAGCCAAGCGTTCGCCATCGACGCGTCAGCTGGAGAGCCAGCCGGGCAAACCGCGGCCACTGGCGACGTGACGATGGTGACGAACGTCGCTGCCGGACTCCGCGAGGATCCCTGGCGGAAAGCCGCACTCGCTCGTGACTACCTCTCTGTATTGAGCATCCCGCTCGTGTACAACGACCTCACGCACGGCGTGTTGACTGTCTACGCACCAACCCAGGACGCGTTCGACGACACGACGAAGGCTGTCCTCGCTGAATTCGGCGAAACCATCGCGTCCGCGCTCAGTGCTATCGAGCGAAAGAATGCACTGCTCACGACATCGATGACGCGCGTCAAATTCGCCATCGATGATCCGGCATTCATTCTCTCACGGCTCGCTCGAGACGCGGCGTGTACCCTCTCGTATCAGGGCGGCGTTCAGCAATCCACAGAGGGAAGCCACGTGTTCGTGACTGTCGACGACGGTGCAGTACCTGACGTTGTAGACGCCGCCTCGCAGTTGGTCGGGATTGACGACGTACAACAGATTAGTACGGATGGTGAGGGGAGTGTGCTCCGGCTGCGGCTTACCCAACCGTTTCTCGCCCTGGAGCTGGCCGATCATGGTGCTGTCTTCCACGAGGCAACCGCCGACCCGACATCCACAAGCCTTGTCATCGATATTCCGGACAGTATCGATGTCCGGACCATCACCCAACTCGTCCGAGAGACGTTCTCTACCGTCGAACTCCGTTCGAAGCAGACGCTGGATCAGTCCATGGAACGCGACTTGTACTCGAAGTTCCTCGAGAAACTGACCTCACGGCAACTCGAGGTGATCCAGACGGCATACTACAGCGGGTTCTTCGAGTCACCACGCGAGAACACAGGTGAAGATGTTGCGGAGACACTCGGCATCTCCCCTCCGGCATTTTATAAACACTCTCGGACTGTCCAGCGCAAACTGTTCGAAACGCTCTTCGAGGAGCACAATGTCTCAATTTCGGGAACCGAAGAGTTCAATAACTAACCCTATATTTCAGGAAGTATTTTGTGGTTAACAGCTGAATATTTCCTTATACACTTATTACACTTACATAGAGTGCCCCATATCACCGGCTGGCACTCGTGAACCCACTATGATAGATGTCGACCCTGAATCAGACGAAAAAACCCCATACGAATGCTTCGAGTGTGGCAGCATCATCACCGCAGAAGACAGCCCGGGCCAATGTCCCGACTGTGGCGGCCCGATGCGAAACCGGCGAATGTCACTTGAATGATCATGGCATCAAAATCTGAGAGCACCCACAACGAATCGGACGACGAGGCGGCAGAACCAATCGAACCTGAGTCGGCACTCGAGACCGCCCGCCGTCAGTTGGATCATGCTGCCAGTCACTTGGATATCGACCCTAGTATCGTCGAACGGCTCAGATATCCGAAGAAAGTCCACGAAGTAACAGTCCCAATCGAACGCGATGACGGTACGGTCGATGTGTTCACCGGATACCGAGCTCAACACGACAGTGTCAGAGGCCCATTTAAGGGAGGGCTCCGGTATCACCCCGAGGTGAGTAGAGACGAGTGTGTCGGACTCGGCATGTGGATGACCTGGAAGTGCGCTGTTATGGATCTCCCGTTCGGGGGTGCCAAGGGTGGCGTCGCAGTCAACCCGAAAGAGTTGAGCTCGGGAGAAAAAGAGCGACTCACTCGTCGGTTTGCCCAGGAAATTCGCGATGTTATCGGACCGAATCGCGATATTCCCGCGCCGGATATGGGTACTGATCCACAGACGATGGCGTGGCTGATGGACGCGTATTCGATGCAGGAAGGTGAAACGATACCGGGAGTCGTCACCGGGAAGCCACCAGTCATCGGGGGGAGTGAAGGTCGTGAGGAAGCGCCTGGACGGAGTGTCGCGATCATTACCAAGCAGGCCTGCGAATATTATGGGAGCGATCTCGAGGGAACGACGGTAGCAATCCAGGGGTACGGTAGTGTCGGTGCGAACGCCGCCCGACTGCTTGATGAGTGGGGAGCAATGGTTGTCGCAATCAGTGACGTGAACGGCGCAATGTACGACCCAGACGGGATCGAGACGGCGACCGTCCCATCACACGACGAAGAGCCTGAAGCCGTCACGAAATACGCAGACGACGTGATCTCAAACGATGAGTTGCTCACACTCGATGTTGACGTACTCATCCCTGCCGCCCTCGGAAACGTGATCACCGAAGCAAATGCGAGTGCGATCGCCGCTGACCTCGTCGTCGAAGGCGCAAACGGTCCCACCACTTCGACGGCGAGTGTGATTCTCGCAGAACGGGATATTCCAGTGATTCCAGACATTCTCGCTAATGCTGGCGGAGTCACGGTGAGCTACTTCGAGTGGCTCCAGGATATCAATCGCCGGTCGTGGTCGCTCGAACGGGTGAACGACGAACTCAAAACGGAGATGCAAGCCGCTTGGCAGGCAGTCACAGACGAATACGAGCACCGCGATGTCACGTGGCGTGATGCAGCCTATATTGTTGCGCTCTCACGGATCGCTGAATCCCACGAGGTACGGGGGCTCTGGCCGTAGGGAGATGGACTATCGCCCATTCAGACGGATCCGACAGCCAACTACCCCGTTTGAACGGGGACTGTTTCGACTGTATCAACTCGTTAGCCCCGGGACTATCTTCATCACTACCTGCTTTATCGGATACGTCGTCATCGGTTTCAGTTTATCTTTCGTCGGAATCTATGAACCAACGTACTCCGTTATGGGTTTCACTGACCCTTTTTTCACGAGCTTGTCATTTCTAACAGGGCTATTCATCAGTACGATGTCGGGGACGCTTGCGGCGCTCACGCTTTTGCTTAGTCCCAACGATTCGAAGGCTGATTTCGTTGTCGTGGTGAGTTTCATTACTCTTGGATTTGGGGCCGCTACCATGCGAGTCACATTCGGAGCCGTCCAAGCATGTCTCGTTGAGATAGTAAGTAGTCTTTTATAAAACAAAAATAGTTTGAAATACGGAAGAAATTGGTTACTTGAATTGAGGCGCTAAGGCCCCTTCCTCAACGAGCAAGCGGAGCGAGCGAGTAGGGAGGGGATACAGCGCCGCACAAGTATCAAACACGTTCGACGTTCGGCCTACAGGCCCACCACCATTCTTATTATATTGCTCTCAAGAGCTGCTCAGGTGGGTCCAGACGCAGGGCCTGCTACCGATGGCTGGTCGGTTCACTGTACAGGATACTGATCAGTCCCATCCGTCTCGTGACTGATCACGCAACAAGCCCGTTGCGTGGTTCATGTTCGGGTGTATCATCTCTACTCGCTGAAAGCACCCGCCACGAGCAGTGGGAAGACGAGCGTCGCCTCTGCTTCGACCTGCGTATAATTTGTCCGGTCATCATCTTTGATCTTCCCCCACGATACTGCCTCGTTCGGGGGTGCGCCAGAGAGTGACCCATCCCCTTCCATACCGGTCGAGATATAGACGACGTAATCTGCCCCACCGCGGAACAAGTTCGTCATAATCGCGTGGTGTTTCGGCACGCCACCTCCAACTGCGATCAGACCCGTCGTATCGGCGAGCATTCCGTCCTCAATGAGCGAGTCGTAATCATCGAGAATCTCGATGCCGACCTCCGAATCGTACCCCTGTCGGTAATAGTAGAGAAAATTCCCAACCTCGGAATCCGTCAGTGCCGGACAGTAGACGGGAACATCATTGTCCGCTGCTTGTTTCAGAACCGAATCCTGATCGTCGAGTGTCTCCCCTAACTCGCGGGCAAACGCCGTCGGCGTCCGAACCTTTTCTTCAGCGAAGAACTCCTCGAAGAAGTCGTACAGGAACTCCTCCAACCAAACGTAACGGTCGGAAGGAACGAATAGATTCCCAAGACGGTTGATTCCCTGTTCCCGGAGAACCGCTTCGTCCGCATCCCACTCTCCCATCTTGAACGGCTTCGCCGTTTTGATAACATCTTCCGCCAGAGACCCCGCGGTCGTGATAAGTACGTCGACGTATCCTTCGCGGACGAGGTAAGCGACCACTTCACGCAATCCCGACGAGATGATATTTGACGTATACGTGAGATATATCGTGGCATCGGCGTCTTGCATTTGCTCGGCGATGTCGATAGCCTCTGCGAGTTGCGTCGCCTGAAAGCCCGTCGTCGCATAGGCTTCCAGCATCTCCTGAAAATTGAATTCTCCACGGAAGTCATAGCCTTGGACGTCTGGCGTCGCCAACTTTTCGTCACTTCCGGGAACAACGTGTTCATGAGAGCCGTCGGCCATACTGGCACTTTGCAAGATGCTGGTTTGAATCATTCGAGATTGGTCGCCGATTCTCGATACACACAAGTCCAGCATCGGCTAACTACTTGGTATGTCTCAGCCAACGGTGGCTGTTCTTCGGCCCGACGACAGCCGTATCGATGAGGCGGTCGAGTATCTCCAGTCACTCGGTGTATCCCCGATTCCAGACCCGATGCTGGCAATCACGTCAACCGATCAGATTCCACAACATAGGGACTACTGTATCTTCACGAGCACGACCGGCGTTGACCTGGCTGCGACAGCAGGATGGGAGCAACGGGAAACCACTGTTTGTGCTGTCGGTGAGCAGACCGCGACCGCATTACGCAATCAGGGCTATTCAGTCGATGTCGTCCCATCGACGTTCACGTCGACAGGGCTCGTCGACGAGTTATCTGCCGATGTCGAGGGCCAAACCGTTGAACTCGCCCGGAGTGCACACGGCAGCGATGTGCTTGTTGAAGGACTGGCAGCAGCTGGGGCAGTCGTCAGCGAAACGCACCTATATCGTTTGGAACGACCTGAGACTGCGGGACAGTCGGTTTCACTTGCGGGAGACGGTGAGCTGGACGGGATACTGTTTACATCACCGAAGATCGTTGAGCACTTCGTTCAAATTGCGATTGAACGTGACGCTGTCGCTGCACTACAACGCGGTCTGAAGGAGACAATTGTTGGAGCGATAGGAGAACCGACAGAACGAGCTCTCGGTAAGCATGGAATCGCTGTCGATGTCATGCCTGATACAGTGAATTTCACACGGCTTGCCGAGGTCACCGTACATCAAATCCAGCAGATCTGACAGTAAGCTCAGTCTATCTTCAATCTGCTAGATGGTGTCATAGGACTAGTAGTTGCGACTGGCCGTCTCAATGGGCTGTGTTGAATCGCCATACAGCAGCGAGGTGGTTCGCTAAATCAAAGGAGCTGAAGCGGGAGACTTCAGTTGATCATGACCCAAATCTCCCGCTTCATCAAGGAGGTTGTGCCGGTTGCTCAAAGAGTTACTGGCGATGGAGACGAATCCGCCGCCCCGGACGGTGGCGGCGGATTCGCCGACTACGCACTCGTTTCTTTCCATTGTCTCCGGATCTACCTCAACACATCCTACCGAATGACGATCGACTTACTCAAAGAGATGCCACAAATAACTGGGGAGATCGGTCTCAGCGCGGCCGATCTCTCCGTGCCGTCCACGTTGTGTAAGGCGTTCGACCGGATCAGTATGACCGTTTGTCGAGTACTGCTGCGCCAGTCGGCGCAGCTGCACGATCTCTCAGAACACGCCGCGATCGACGCCACGTTCTACGACCGCTCACCAGCCAGCCGCCACTACTGCCAGCGAATCAGCTACCGCGTTCAGAAGCTCAAAGTCACGAAAATTGTCGATACAGCGTCTCAAGCTGTCCTTGACGTACACTGCCTAACTAACTGGGAAGGAAGCGACACAGACCCCGCTGAGCAGATCGCCCGCCGAAATGCGGGCGATCTACGGTCTCTCGCGGCCGATAAGGACTACGACAAGCAATCACTTCGTGAAGGTCTCCGCGATCTCGGGATCAGACCGCTGATCAAGCACCGCATCTTCTCACCGTACGACCACGCACACAACGCCAGAATCAACGATAATCATACAATCAGCGCTCTATGACCGAAACTGTGAACTCGGCTGTGAAGCGCTCACACGGCGAAGCCGAACGAACGCGGTCGTGGTTCCGTGAGTTCCGCGAGATCGCACTGATGTGTGTCGTCTATAACATCAAACGCTTCGTCACACAGTGAATCTCTACGCCTTACAGCGATTCAACACAGCCCCTCGACGACGCCTGAAACGTCCATCCCGAGAATGAGGGGAAATGGATTCTCGGGCAGCATCGACACCAGCTGCATTCCCTGACGAATCCGCCAGTCGACTGGGTTGACACCCGCTGCGTGAACCCGAACGAGCACGTCATCATCAAGCGGGTCCGGGCGGGGCGCATCCTCGTATCTGAGGACATCCGGTAAGCCGAACTCGTGCATGCGAACAGCCTTCATTCTATCCGTCACTTAGAATCATTCCTCGGTCGGTAGGTCCGCGTTGCAGACTCTTAACCACTCTACATCTGGAATACTGGAGCTCAGAGGGTAGGCTGGCAGCGGGGTGAAAATCACCGTCATCACCTCCCGAAGGATAGACCAACCGACAGGAACCGTCACAGGCCAAACGAAGCTTGAGTCGCCGTTCCAACCAAGTATTCACCCAGAGAGACTACCATACAGCTATGGCAGCTCCCAATTTCGACGAGTTCGGTCATGACGCACATATGCGCGATACCTTCGAGTTAGCGCGCGAGGCTACCGCTCGTGGCGACAAACCGTTCGGCTCCGTGCTCGTCCGCGACGATACTGTCATCATGAGCGATTCAAATCGCGAGAGTACGGAGGACGATATCCGCCGCCACCCCGAGCTCCATCTCGCGTACCGCGCGTGCCGAGAGTACGATGCCGATGAGCGCGCTGCGATGGTCATGTATACGAGCACCGAGCCGTGTCCGATGTGTGCTGGCGGGATGGCGACAGCTGGGTTCGGTCGCGTCGTCTACAGTGTCGGGAGTGATGAAATCGCGGCGTTCACCGGGAGCGAGCCACCAGTTGGGTGCGCGGAAATCCTGGATGGCGTCAGCGATGTGGTCGGACCACTGTTGAACGAAGAAGGTCGCCAGGTCCACCAGGAGTACGGCTGGTAACCGCCGGACTCCGTTCGGTGAGTCGTCGTTAGTGGCCTCCAGAGACGAAGTGGAGGCCAACGATCCCGAAGACGATCACGGAGATGAAGAGGAGACGGGCACTCGTCGCCGGTTCGTCGAATAAGACGATGCCGAGCGTGGCAGTGCCAACGGCGCCGATCCCCGTCCAGACAGCATACGCGGTCCCGATCGGCAGGTTCTGTATCGCTTTCGCGAGTAACACCATACTGATGATGAGCGCGATGACTGTACCCGCTGTCGGGATTGGTTCGGAGAGGCCGTCAGAATACTCTAAGCCAATTGCCCAAGCGATCTCGAACAGGCCAGCGACAAAGAGCAAGATCCACGACATTCCCCTAGCTCTTGCTCACAAATCGGACTATAGCTTTCGATATCGACAGACAGCCGTTGATTCGATACCTGTTAGACGTGCAGTCTCTATTTAGGTCGTACTCCGGCAGTAATGCGTCAATCCGCTGCCCGAATCGATGTCGGTCGTCCTACCCGCTGGACAGTCTCGACAGCATAGCCCAGCCATATTCTCGCTCTGCGAACGATCACAAAACCCCCCAGCGGGCAGGGGCCATAGACATCCACCGGGAGGTTGACTACGCTGGGCGCCGAACGGCAAAGACAGAGATCGTGACCACCTCTGACCTCCTCGAGGACACGTACGTCGCAGCGCTACAGCATGATCTCGTAGACATCTCCCCGGAGGCTACGCTCGTGGGTGTGGTACGACGGCCAACTGGCTGGTTCAGTACGACGGTCGGCGAGAACTACCCGACACTCGGCCCACCCCCAGACCTCCTCGACGAGTTCAAACAGCGCCACGAGGACTTCAAAATGCAAGGGATGTGTGACGAAGGCGCCCATAATGCTGCCTGGGACGAGGTCGGATTCGAGGACCGGTACCGAACACATCTCACCGAAGCTACGGATGCTCAGGAGGCAGTTGCTGCGGTCACAGACAGACTTCGTGATGGTGAACACCTCGTCTTCGTCTGTTTCGAGAACACCGACCAGAAACGCTGTCACCGGACGCTGCTCAAGGAGCATATCACTGAACAGCTTTAGTGGAAGTCTATCGTGTGCCTCTGTGCGATCTGCGCAATCCCAAGCCACTCGGCTACACGATCCGATTGACGAGTTCCTCGCCGGCGGCGATGTAGGCGAGGTTCTCCCGGACGAGGTCCGCGACGTTCCGATAGTAGTCCTCAGTGAATCCTGCGCAGTGGGGAGTGATGAGAACCTCCTCGAACTCCCAGAGTGGAGACTCCTCGGGCAGCGGTTCCGCCTCGAAGACGTCGAGTGCAGCCCCACCGAGCGTCCCAGCTTCGGGGGCGCCGACGATCGCCGCCTGGTCGACCATAGGGCCACGCGCGACATTGATCAGAATCGCATCGTCACGCATCGCGGCGAATTCCTCGGTGGACATGAGATGGCGAGTCTCGTCGACGAGCGGAACTGCGAGCACGACAAACTTCGAATCTCGGATCGCCGTATGGAGATCGTCTGGTGTGTAGACTTTTTGAACTCCATCGAGCGGCGCACCCGAGCGACGGACGCCGACGACGTCGAGCCCCAGCGCGGACGCTCGGTCCACGACACCCCGACCGAGCGTCCCTAACCCGACGATGCAACATCGCTCGTCTGCCAGCGTATATACGTCGTCCCATGCGGGAGGCGACCACTCCCGCTGAGTCTGCGATTTCACGGCTGGCAGCAGTCGACGTGCGAACGAAAGCATGTATCCCGCGACGGTCTCGCCGACCGCCGGACCGTGGATGCCACTGCTGTTCGTGAGGATCACCCCATGCTCGCGCAACTCGTCGAAGGGGAAGCGATCGACACCGGCCTGAATCGAGTGTATCCAGTCGACCCCCTCGAGGTAGCTCTCGTGATAAGCCATCGTGACGACGGCGTTGTTAGGAAGAACCATCTGAGTTGGTTTGCTGGACCCCGCCTCAGTTTTCACAGCCTCGGAGGATGGAATTGATGCGTGCCTTCTGTTCGATTCATCTGTTCTGAATCGAAATCGAGACTGATCTCTCGCGTCGGCTCTACGCTGGTTCCGCTTCCGGAATATCCCAGACGTCGAGTTCCCTGTCCGGCAGAAGTACGCCTTGAGGTGGATTTCAGTTTCGTCCGTTCGGCCGCTCGACCCCCTCTGCGGCCTCGATTTCGTCTGTTTTCTCGACTTCGGCGAACAGTTCTCGGTATGCGTCGGGCTCAAAGAGGTTGTTTCGATCGAACAGCTCGCGAGCGGCGTCGGTCAACTGAAAGAACCGGTACGGCTGACCCCGTTCGAGCCCCTCACGATCCCGTTCGATGGCCTCGATCAGTCCCACTTCTTCCAGCCGGATGAGGTGGTCGGTGAGCGTCGACGCTGCGATACTCGGATTGTAGTATTCGAGTTCCTTCTTCGAGGGTGCGCCTTTCGGGTGACCGACGATCGTCCCGATGATATTCGCACGGGTCGTGTCGTCGAGGACACTCAACGCTGCGATCGGATCGAGTCCGGCCGAACTCTCGGCTGGCGTGAGCGGGGTGGCGTCGGGCCGGGACATTGTGTCTCTGTGTTTCTCCCCCGATCGGATAACCATTTCGGTGAAACTCGAAGTGATGGCCAAAGTGCTTGCGTATTCCACTTCCAGTCGTATTTCCGTACCGTTAGGTGGCGGTGGTGAATCCTGTCCAGTATGAACAACGACGACGCTACCCGTGTAGTCATCGATAAATTGGGTGACCAGCCGGGCGAGACGCTCACACCCAAACGGGTTGAGGCGATCCAGACCGCGATGCACGAGGACCTCGGACAATTCATTAACAACACGTCCTACTTTGTTCTCGGTTCCTACGGGGAGAAGCAGCGGCCACGATTGGAGGCTGTTCGCGACCAACTCGCGAGTGATGCTGCAGCCTCGAACTCTGATGACGGGGTCGACGCGTTCCTGATGGACGATATTCTGGACGTCTCGGAGTTCTTCACGTCGAAATTCAAGCTGCTGGTCAGCTACGCGGACCATATCGTCGGGGTGTACGAACACTCCCAGGGCGGGCACGCGTGGGAAGCGGGCTACATCGATCAGCCGACCTATCGGGAGCGAACGCGAGCCTTCTATCGAACGTACGAGACTGAGGAGGAACAGTACGCGGCCTACGATGGGATGTTCGCACACTATCTCCTCTCGATGGAGCGGGTGGATCGTGCGTACACGTGGACGACGCCCGAGGACCTTCGTGACTATATTGAGGATGCTTACGCGCCCGACTGACGGCGTGAGGAACGATTATTTGCGTCGGATACTGAATCTTCTCGTGATGGTCGACATCCCTGATACACTTCGCTTGGTATCTACTGCGACTATTGAGTCCGACGACGGGGGCTACACATTCGAGATTCCAGCGAGTGAGATACGTCACGACGGTATTCAACCCGGTGAGACGTATCGAATCGCTGTTCTCGAAACCGGGCATACAACAGTGCGATCCGATACGCAGTCGGCGGACAGATCGTCTGAGACCTCCCCGACCACTCAGGAGCAGGGACCCCCCGAGCCGCCTGTTGAAGAGGGTGAGATTCGGGAGGTGACGATTGAGACGATTGGTGACCAGGGCGACGGCATCGCGAAGGTTGACCGCGGTTACGTCGTGATCGTTCCGGAGGGGCAGCCCGGTGACGAACCGACCGTTGAGATCGAACAGGTGCAACAGAACGTCGCCTTTGCTACGATCGTTGAGCCGGACCCCCGAACGCTGTGAGTGCTCCTCTACCAAATCGTTTAGTTGATGCTGTCGGTAACGACGGAACCAGTGGAGTGTTCTACAGGATATGAAGAATCGTACTGTTTTATCTGACGGAGTATCCGTTTGCTTTGAGAAGTTCGCGGACGCGTTCCTCGTGATCGCCCTGGAGTTCGATGTGCCCTTCTTTGACGGTGCCACCAGTTCCAAGTGTAGATTTCAGTTCTGAGGCGAGTGAGTCGAGATCGGTGCCACCTTCGAACCCCTCGACGACGACCATTTTCTTTCCATACCGGCGTTCTTCCGTTCGGACAGTCACCTGTTCTGTCGCCCGATCGAGATCAGCGAGCGGATTGCCCCATCGAATCAGTAGCGTAGATAATTTCGATGAGATGGTGCGAGAGCGGTATTCTCATATCAGGCTGGAGAGTTAGGAGACGTTGCTATCGAGGCGCTCGAAGATATCGACAGTATACCGCAGTGAATTCATATAGCGTACGAGGGCTGCACTGTCGTGTTCACACCGCTTCGACGGTGAACAGCGAATCGTCGTTGAGGACGACCTGCACGCGCCGGTGCCAGGCCTCGGCGAATGCCGCCCGCTGCTCCTCGCTCGCGGACCCCTCTAGAATCCGCTGGAGATTCCCGATTGCGGGGCCGCCGTCGGGAACGTCGCTGACGTGGTAGGTCACTTCAACAGTCTCGTCCGTATCGGTTCGCCGGAACCGGAACGTCGGTTCGTGCGTGCCCGGGTCGAACGCGTCGAAGACGAGGAGATCACGACGGCTCCCGTGACCACCGGCGAGCCCGCTGAATCCGTCGTCGTCGGTCGCGCCAGTCACGTACGAAATGATGCGCCCCATCACGCCGTACGCAGCATCGTCTCGCGGGCCGGCTGCCTGGACTTCGATTTCGCTTCGGATTGGATAGTCATCGGGATACAGGGCATCGAGCCCGAGCTGGACGATCCGGTAGGCGCCCGAGGCAGTCGGACAGGAGTGACCGGCCTCTTTCACCGCGTCTCTATAAGCGATGACGAACGGCTCGCCCGGTTCGAGGACGTCGAGGGCCTCCGCGACGGGGTCGCGGATTTCGATCGGCTCGACGTCGTAGTCGACCTGCCAATTGGTTCTCGTCTGGGTCGTGTCAGTCGCAGTCGAATTCGATGTCATGAGTTGTGGTTGTGATCGTGTCTCGTGGTCAGTAGCGGAGCAGTCGCATCCCGTTGAGGATGACGAGGAGGACGCTGGCCTCGTGGACCAGCATTCCCGACGCGAGGGTGACGTAGCTGGTGAGCACGCCCGCGAGGAGGACGGTCACGGTCAGCACCGCGATCCCGACGTTCTCGAGGACGTTCCAGCGCGTCGCCTTGCTGAGTTTGACCGCGTACGGGATGCGTTCGAGGTCGTCGGCCATCAACGCCATGTCAGCCGTTTCGATAGCGGTGTCCGTTCCCGCAGCACCCATCGCGATGCCGACATCGGCAGTGGCCAGCGATGGCGCGTCGTTGATGCCGTCGCCGACCATCGCGACGACGTGGCCGTCGGCCTGGTAGCCCTCGATGACGGACTGCTTGTCCTCGGGGAGGAGTTCGGCACGGTACTCGTCGATACCGACCTCCTCGGCAACGGCAGCGGCCGTCCGATCGTTGTCGCCGGTGAGCATCACCGTCTCGATGCCAGCGTCTTGGAGCGCCGCGACGACCCCAGGAGCGGCCTCCCGGAGCTCGTCCCGCATCGCAATCGCGCCGATGATGTCCCCGTCCCGAACGACGTGGACGACTGTCTCGCCGCGCCCCTCACGCTCGCGGACGTAGTCGGCGACCCGATCGGGGACATCGACGTCGCGGTCGTCCAGCAGCGCGCGGTTGCCGACGACGACTTCCTGGCCATCGGCATGGGCGATGACGCCCTTGCCGGCGACCACGTCGAAGTCGTCGGGATCGGGGACCGACCTGCGCCCCACGTCCGTATCGTCCGCTTGGGCGACCGTCGCTCCACCGTCCGTCGCAGCCGTCTGGCGTTCGCGGGCCATGTCGACGATGGCGTCCGCGAGGTGGTGTTCGCTCTTCTTCTCGGCGGTCGCTGCGAGCGAGAGGACGTCGGCGGCGGCGACGCCGAACCCCTCGATGTCGGAGACGGTGGTCTCGCCCTTCGTGAGCGTCCCCGTCTTGTCGAAGGCGACGAGATCGATCTTGCCGGCGCGTTCGAGGTGTTCGCCGCCCTTCATCAGCACGCCCGACCGGGCGGCGTTACCGATGGCCGAGACGATGCTGACCGGTGGCCCGATGACCAGCGCGCCCGGACAGCCGATGACCAGCAGCGTCAGCGACAGGATCGCGTTCTGCGTGACCGCGTACGCGCCGATAGCCAGGGCAATGACGGCCGGCGTGTAGTACTTCGCGAACCGGTCGATGAGACTCTCCGTGGGCGACTGAGCCTCCTGGGCCTCCTCGACGCGACGGATGATCCGTTCGAGAGTCGTATCCGATCCCGCTCCCGTCGTCCGGATTTCTAGCGCGCCCTCCTGGTTGACCGTCCCGGCGTACACCTCGTCGCTGTCGGCCTTGTGGACGGGCGCGCTCTCGCCGGTGACCGGCGCCTGGTTGACTGCGCTCTCGCCGTCGACGACGGTTCCGTCGACCGGGATCTTCCCGCCCGGCTTTACGACGACGACTTCGCCCTCTTCGACATCGCGGGCGGAGACCTCTTGGAGTGTCCCGTCGCGACGGACGGTCGCCGTGTCGGGCGTCATCTCCAGTAGCTCCTGAAGTGCCGTCCGGGTCTTCCGCATCGTCCGGCCTTCGAGGTAGCTGCCAAGGCTGAACAGGAAGACGACGGCGGCGGCTTCCCAGTACTCCCCGATGACGATAGCACCGATGGCGGCCAGCGTCACCAGCGTCTTGATGCCGAGCGTCCGGTTGGTGACCTCGTGGTAAGCGGTCTTGGCGATGTCGTAGCCACCCACGACCGTCGCGAGGACGAGGATGGCGGCGCTTGCCATCTCGAAACTCGTGAGGTAGCCGAGACTCCAGCCACCGCCGTACAGCAGGCCGCTCGTCGCCGTGACGATGGCCTTCCGGTGGTTCCGGTAGTACTGCGTGATCGATTGTTTGTTCATAGTGTTAGGCGGGCTGGGGAGTGTACCCCTGGTTTTCGATGGTCTCTGCGAAGGCGTCGGGGTCAGTGACGCTGTCGTCGTACTCGATCTCGACGCGGCCGGTCGCGTAGTGGACTTCGACGTGCTGGACGCCGTCGACGTTCGACAGGGCGCGTTCGACGGTACTCGCGCAGGTCGGGCAGTCGAAGTCGAGGACGCGGAATTGGGTTGTGTCGCTCATTACAGTTTGAGATAGTGCCCGTACCTCAATAAGTATTTTTTATATGATATGTTTGAATTCGGATACGAGTCGTTGGAACAGTCAAACGGGTCGTCTAGGGCTTTCGCTATCGCGGGTCCATCCTGTACTGGATACCTCGACAGACACCTACCCGACTCCTGCCCCGCTACCTTTTCCCGCGTGCTCGCGCTCAGTCCTCGTATGAGTGATTCCGATACCGACCACCGTCTCGACGACATCGCGGTGCGAGACACTCGGATTTCGGACGCCATCGACGAGCCGATGCGGGCGATGGTCCTCGACATTCTGTCCGAGGAAGCCCTAACTGCGACCGAGGTCCACGAACGCCTCGACGATCGCGGCATCGACCGGACGGAGAACACGGTCCGCCATCACATCAACGAGCTCCGGGATGCGGGCCTCGTCGACGTCGTTCGCTTCGAGGAGGGGCGTGGTGGGACGACGAAGTACTACCACGCGAACACGATCGTCCTCTCGTACTCACTACCAGATTCGGCCGACGCCGCCGTCGAGGAGATGATCGACGCTGCCCAGCCCCAGATCACGGACGCGCTCACTACGCTCACCGACGAGTACGACGACGCTATTGAGGAGATCGTCGAGGATATGCAGCCCTGCGAGCACTGCCAGACCCAGAAGTACGAGACGTACGTTCTTCTGACCGTCCTGCGACGTGCGTTCGTTCGCGCCCACAGAAATTCCTGAGGGGGAACCACCCCTACGCTGGCAGGGTCTTAGAAGGAGAACCGATCACGCGCGGATTGCATCGCGAGGCGAGTCAGGAGTCGCGCAGGGCCACGCTTTGGGAGGTCCCGTACAGTCTCGATGCTGGTCGGCGGTTCACTACCACCAATGTCTAACTCCCAGCCTGTCTCGTCCATGAAGCGTTCGACAGCCTGATTTACTCGCTGTCGCACGTCGTCCGAGTCCATTGTCTCGGGCACACCATTCCGGAGGACGACGTCGCCGTCAACGATCACTGTCTCGACGTCGGCCGGGACCGCGTTGTTCACGACGTGTGCGGGAACGTTGGTCAGTGGCGTGAACTTCGGTTTGTCGACGTCGAGGAGGATAATATCCGCGCGCTTTCCCGCTTCGATACTGCCGATCTCGTCGCCCATCCCCAGCGCGCGTGCGCCCTCGATAGTGAGCATTCGTATCAGTTCCATCGAGTCGAACTGCCCGGCTGAACGCTTGAGATTTGCCGCCAGCCGAGCTTGCCGCGCTTCACCGAACATGCTGTACGAGTCGTGCCAGTAGTGGTCGTCAATCCCTACTCCGACGTCGACGCCGGCGGCTCGAAGCTCGGGAACGGGCGTCCACTGCGTCTCCCCGTCCGGATTCCAGTAACAGAAGACGGACGGGCAGTGCGCAACAGCCGCGTCCGCCTCGGCGGTTCGCTGGATGTCCTCTTCGTCGCCGAGGCGGAAGTGAGCAGCGACCAGTCGGTCGTCCAGGAGTCCAACGTCGTCGAGCAATCCTACCGAGTCCTCGCCACCGTTCGCTCGTGCCATCGTGTTACTCTCCTCGAGTTCGAGCAAGTGCGTGTGGACGAGCAGGTCCGGATACTCTGCGGCGAGGGATGCGGTCCGTTCCCACAGCTGCCGGGTACACGACCAGTCGTCGTGCGGGCAGATCGTCGCCCTGATTCGGCCGTCGTACGTGTCGTGGTACGTTTCGACGAACTCGCGAGCACGGGCGAACTGCTGATCGACTGGTTGGTCCCAGAAGAGGTCCGAGATCGCCGGGCCGAAAAATCCGCGGAGCCCTGCTTCCCCGAACGTCTCCGCACCTGCGGCAGGCCGTGCGTCCATCGAGTTCACGGTCGTGACACCGCCCAAGAGGAAATTGAGCGCTGCGAGCTCGACGCCTGCCTCGACGAGGTACTCGAATTCGCCGTTCCCTAATCTGTTAAACAAGGCCGTCCCACTCCCAAGCATCTCCGTCAGCTCGAGTTCGCTAAACGCACCGATGAGCGGTGTCATCTCCAGGTGCGTGTGGGCGTTCACCAACCCCGGCATCACCAGTTTCCCGTTCCCGTCGATAACGGTGGATGCTTCTAATTCTCCGTCTCCTGCACGTGATGGTCGGACTTCTTCGATACAGCCATCGGTGATGCATACTGTGCCGCGCTCGTACAGGCGGTTCCGCTCGTCGGCTGTGAGAACGAGTGCATCATGGATTGCCAGATCGACAGCCATCGTAAATTAGGAAGTGGATGTGACAGTTACCGTACTGGACAACCGAGCAGGCCGGCGAAGGCTGTTCTTCCAGGTGGTGTTCCCCTCATTTGGGATATCATCGGTCTCTACTGGTCCCATTAGCCTCTAATACGTCGGCGTGATTTAATCAGATTCCCCTTTTGAATCTGAAGTCGGATTCCGTGGAGCTTGTGGAGGTTTGCAATGTTTTCCCCTCTTCACGATAGATCATCTATGGCCGACGGTTACGATGCCATAGTACTGATACCCTCATAGGCAGTATATTCTAACCAAAACCGCAATAGATGATCCCTACAATGATACACCTATGCAGGCGACGATAATCGACGGAGTTCTTGAATCCCTTCGTATCGGTGTCGGATTTCTCTGGACGGCGGCGTGGGCGATCATCATGGGCCTCACGATTACGAGTCTCGTCCAGGTCTACGTCTCGAAGGAGCGGATGGCACAGGTGCTGGGTGAGGGCGATCTAACTGGACTTACCAAGGCGACTGTGTTCGGAGCAGCAAGCAGTGGCTGTAGTTTCGGCGCCGTCGCCATCGGGAAGGGCCTGTTCAAGAAGGGGGCGCACGCGGTGAACTTCCTCGCGTTCATGTTCGCGTCGACGAACCTCATCGTCGAACTAGGGCTGATGATTCTCATCCTGCTTGGCTGGGAGTTCCTCGTCGCGGAACTGCTCGGCGGCCTGATTCTCATCGCCGTCATGGCCGCCATCGTCCACCTCACGCTTCCCGAAAACCTGTTTAACGAAGTCCGCGAGAAGCTCAACGAGCGCGACCGCCAGGCGGGCGTCACGGAAGATCCCACCTGCGGGATGGAGGGGAAAGACGAGTACACGCTCACGACCGACGGCGGTGAGACGCTCAAATTCTGCTCGGAGGGCTGTATGGAGACCTATCGCCAGGAGACGTCGAGTAGCGGCGGGTGGCGTGACGAGTTGCTGTCGTGGGGTGGCTGGTACAAGGTCGGGAATCAGTACCGCAAGGAGTGGTCGATGATCTGGAAAGACATCGTCGCCGGCTTCCTTATTTCTGGGTTCGTCATCGTCTTCGTCCCGCAGTGGGTGTGGAACACGCTGTTCATTCAGGGCGACGGCCTGCTCGTGACTGCCGAGAACGCCGTCATGGGCGTCATCATCGCCGT
>JGI12449J12846_1000057_pt1 | contig 38353 bp, 23 predicted proteins | sample 23E2SouthBayCA_FD_12846 | JGI IMG/M metagenome (IMG submission 12846) | reverse complement strand
CCCGCCGGGTCAGCGAGAGCGAGGGAGGACGGCGTGGAGCAACTCCCGACACTCACCTACCGGCAGGGAGAGGTGGTGGAGGCGTACGAGGGACACGACGCCATCATCACCTGCGCCGATGATGAACCGCTGGACACGCTCGCTATCGAAGAGGGATACCTCAGCCCTGATGGCAAGGAGTGGAAGATCGATGTCTGAATCTAACTCCGAAACCGTCGAAGAGTACCCACACAACTGCCAGATCGTGCGGGAGCGCGTGGAAGGCAGTGAAGACCGATACCACTTCGAGGGACCTCTCGGGCGCATCAAGTCGTTCGAGAACCCCGATAAGGCGCGGTTATATGCTGATGTGTACGAGGTTGTCGGCGGATTCAGGGAGGAAAAGACGGGCGAGAGAGGAGTTCCTCCAGCTGTCGCTCGGTCTCGTGAGGACGTGCTGATGGCGTATCTTGCAGCGCAGCCAACCATGTCGGTGACCTACGTCGCACGTGCCTTCGATCTCGACGAGGATGAGGTGCGAGGCTACATCGAGATGGTTCAGGACCGAGCAGCGGAGATGAGGGAGGAAGATGAAGAGTAACCCTGTGGAAAGGGGTCTTCGAGCCCGATCCCACGGGGGCACGCGCAGATGTATACGACCGTCCCGATGTATGCACCTCACACCTCGTGCCCAGCGTGACGGGTGCATAGATTCGTCCCGATTTGGGGCGGAGTCCCCGCCGATCACGCCGGAGACCGGCACCCCATTTATACCGAACAGGCTCTCGTTCACTCCAGAACGACGCACCAGCAGCCCCCGTGCATACTCAAGCACTTAAAGAAACCATGGCAACCGACCGAACCAGCCTGAAGCTGACCGACGAACGGAAAATCCTCTTCGACAAAGCGAGCGAGATTGTTGCCAGCGGCCCCGACGATGACCCGCCGCGGAGTGACGTCATCGATGCGGCGCTGACGCATCTCATCGAGAGTGAGGATAACCTCGAAGATGTGAGAGACAAGTACCCGCCTCAGCAGGTCAAAGATTGTTGCAACACATCGGTGATTGGACTGCACTATCGGACAAGCATCGAGTCGAAGTGGCGATAACCACACGGAGACTGTTGAGAGAACCTGTTTTCGGGGCGCGAGGGTAGGGGTCGAGGCCGGGAAGATGCCCTTCTAGAACCGAATCAGACGACAGGTTCGACCGCGACGTGCTTGTGTTTGAGTCGAGGCGCTTTCGAACGCCCTTCATCGTCGTACTCGATCACGTCGATAGTTGCGAGCTTCTTCAGGTCACGGCTCACGACACCTTTGTCGTAGTCCAGCTCCTCAGCAAGCGCACGAACCGAGTGAGGTTCGTTCTCCTTCAGGTGATCGACGATCTCCAGGCGGCGGGGGTGGAAGACATCCTCAGCTCGTTCACGAGCAAGGACCAACGTGTCTGGGAATCCATGCTGGGTGAGAGCTTCCGAGAAAGAGTTACGGAACTCTAGACGAGGATCTATCTCCTCTTCTTCAGGATCAAACTCGTTTGGGTCAGGGATCGAACCCCGATCTTCAAATTCAGGCATTGTACTACCTCGTGACTGTTGTTAGAACTGCAACGGACATAAAGGTTCGGTATCGGCCAAACAGACACTGCTACACGTGTTCTGACCCAATCCTGTGTTATGTCGAAACTTTTAAATAGCTGGAGCGCGTACACAACAGTAGAGAGTATCCGCTGCGCTTTCGCCAATGGAGTTCTGAAGTAGCGGCCTTCTACCCCGCGAAATCAGCAGCAAGGAGCGATGACGGCGGCTGTTGTGACGGCGCGCGCGAGCGAGAAATCTGGAACAGAGTACGAATATGAACACGAATGAAACAACAACTGAGTGTGAACTCATGATGCGAGATGTATAGTTTCGAGAAAATTGACCTTGGTACGTACCGAGGTGACGGCTACTTCTTGGCGGGGTTCGTTGAGCCCGAAGCGTCTGAGGGGGAGGACTACGACCCAGACGTAGACGCAGATGATTTCGGTGTTACCTTGGTGCAGGCTGGAACCCACCCGCTGGAGGAGAACATCGAGATAGTCCGAATGGATACGGCCCACGGACAACCGCATATGGACTTGGTCTACCTACCGCCTGACGTTGATGAGGAGTCGAAGGTCTGGCTGGATGATGACTACACCTACGAGCGCATGAAGCAGTACCTACAGGCCAACTGGAAGATGTTCGCCGACAGGCACATCCGCGAAAACGAGTAGGAGCGGCGCGCCCCTGCTCACGCAACTGGGGCGAGTGTCACCGACCAAGAGACGAGAACGAGGCAGGCCAGGTACGCGGCCTTTGCTGCTGCCGCTGGGTCCATCGATCCGAAGTCATCACTACCGAATTGGTTCAGCGAAAATTGGTTTTCATCAGGATGCTGGTCGGCAGTCGAACCTGAGGCCGAGTCGTCTGCTGCACCCATCGTGATCGCGTCGATGTCGTCGAACACGTCCTGCATGCTCGCCCACGCGGCTTCGGCTTCGTCCGGCTCGGCTTCATCGACTAATTCACCGAGTCGGGCTGTCGTCGCCTCGATCTTCTCGGCGTGGTCACGCTGGTGGAGTTTGTCGTAAGATGTGCCGAGTAGGCCCGCGTCGGCCAGCTCCGTGAAGAGGACGTCGTCGGGGAGTACGAGGTACTCATACATCGCCTCATCGCTCTTCCAGCCGCCCAGCATTCTGACAACTGCCGGGCGTACCCGCTGCCGAAAGAGAAGATGCGTGGCGAAGTAGCGACGGAGATCGTGCGCCGACACCTTCCGGAACTCCTCGTTACCCGTCGCCGTCGCAGCGTTGCCTGCCGATCGGTACACGTCACGCTGGAGTGTTTTCTTCGAGAACGTGAAGAGTCGATCCTCAGGACCCAAGTTCTTCCTGCGCGCATAGCGGTGAATCTCGTCCATGAGGTCGTCAGGGATGAATACCGCACGAGGGCGCGTTTCCGCCTCTCGGTCGGTCGAGTCCTTCCCCTGGATTTTGGCAACCCAATACTCGCCCACTGGCGTTTGCCGTTTCTCGAACTGGCCGTATTCGATGTACGTCGCGGTCACCACCCGCATCGAGCACGCCATCAACCGCATCATTATGCGAACCAGACGAACGGATCGTTTCTTGTTCGAGTAGGCGTGTTCCAGCAACTGCCGATACTCCTCGGTGTCCATGAAGACACGCCAACGGTCCTTCTTCAATGGGACTGTCTTCATAATTCCAAAATTGGGGCGAAATACGGATAAGGGTCTGGCCTGTCACCGCTGCCTCCGGCAGTTGTCACACAAGAGGGTATCGACGACAACCGCCCGACTGGAGCCGGATTTTCGTTGAACACTGTCGTCATCCCACCCCAACTACGACAACTCGCAGACCGCGCCTCGGCGCTGGGGGTCCGCGGTCCGCGCGTGCGGATTCAATGAAACATCGAGAATCGAGGGGAGCAGTGGCGCTCACGCAGCGCGAGCGGGGAGCAGCACCGTCGTGCTGGCAGTCCGTCCCGCCCGCTCACAGTCTGCACCTCTCGTCGCCGTGTCGCTCTCGGAGCGTCGATGCCATCACGCCGGCTGATAGCCGCCATCGATCCCTTCTTTCAGTCCGATTTATTGGCGCAGGCGGGCGGTGCAGGGAGTGAAGATGCCGAATTCACCGGTTGGGAGTTCTGAGCCCCGACGGTTGGACGTTTATCGCTATTACGCGTTACGCGCGAGGGTGGGGGGCGGGTCCCCCTCCCCACCCTGAAACAACCAATAAACAATAAAATCACCCCGATAACTCCATGCTGTATTGCGATTATACGAGTTATTGGTTACTCACAACCCCAGTTTTACCAATAAATCACACAGAAACATTACCATTAAAACGGCTATGTTGGTTTCTAGGGAGGAGAAGGCTTCTACTGTCCGTCCACGTGCGCGTTATAGTTTTGGTGCGGTGACTTTCCCACGCCGGGGATCTCCTCGGAGCCGGAGCTGGGCAAGATCGAGGCGGTGAAGAAGAAGGAGCGAGGTCAGTCGGTGAGTTCGTCGAGGGTCGCCAGCATCCGCTTCACCTGGCGACCCTTGTCGTCGTCTTGGCCGGCATCGCCGACGCCCTCCTGCTCACTGTCGCCGGCGAGGTACTCGGCGCGCTTCTCGGCCTTGTGGTCGGTGTCGAGACCGTCCTTCCCCGGGTTCAGCCCGTACTCTGCCTCGACGGTCTCCAGGATGCGGTTGTGAACCGTCGCGGGGAGCATCGAGGGGTCGCGTTCTGCACCGCGGATGAGGTCGCTGGGGGCAAGCTCGTGTTCCCGAGCGATGTGCAGGCGCGCCTTCCACGGGATCGGGTCGGTCTCTCCGAGGATGCCCTCCTCCTTCGCGTACTTCCAAGCCGCCCAGATTTCGCTGTCGTCGAGGGAGCCGCCCGGGTTCGACGTGGACCGAGCGCCCGCTGCGCAGGCCAGCCAGGTGAGCGGCGTGTAGGTGTGGTCGGCCTTGAAGTCGCGTGCGCGCATTCCGTTATCGTACTTTTCGTACACGAAGTAGCTAGAGTGGCTGTCGCCGACGTGCCGAATGGGGTTGTCGCCCCGGTAGCCGGGCTGCACGCCGTTCCTCGTGTCGTTCTCGACGACGTCGGAGATGTCCAGCTCGAACAGCCCGCTTTGCTTCGACCCGGTCTTCCCGCCCCCGCTGCTCCCCGAAGAGTCGCCGGTCGGGGTGTCGTCTGGCTCGGGGTCTTGGTCGGCGTGGACAACGTCGTCGAAGTCGGGGTGGTCATCGGGCGCGATGGCCTCGTCGAGGACGCCGCGGAGATCGTCGCCGTCGTGGTCCTGGAGGAACTCGGCGAGATCCACCTTCTCCTCTCGATCACCGCGGGGGAGTTCGGCGACCCGAGCGTCCACGTCGTTCTCCTGGAGGAACCACGCAGTGCGCAGCGCGCCGTCGAGACCGACGCCACTCTCTTCGCTATCGAAGCAGAGGTAGGCGGTCTCAGCCTCTTCAGCGTACTCCAGGAGGACGTCGTAGTGCTCCTTCTTGAACTGCTTCGTCACCGGGGAGATGCAGGGGAAGCCGGCCTCGTGCGCCCGAATCGCGTCGGTGATGCCTTCGGTGAGGATGAGGTCCTCGCCGGACTCCACGGTCCCGCAGCCGTAGATCGGCTCGAAGACGACGTCGTCGGCGACCCATGGCTTCGTGTTGGCGAGTTTCAGGTACTTCCCCGGAACATCGTCGCTCTGGCCGGTCTTCCGGGCGATGAGGTACCGAATAGTCTCGTCCTCGTCGCGGTAGGGGAAGACGATGCGGGCGTCCCACCACGCGTACAGACGGACGTCGCGCTCCTCTTCGACCGCCTCCAGGACAGCTTCGAGGCTGATGTCCTCGGGTTCCACCTCGCCAGCAGCCCGGGCGGCCGCGACCTCGTCGAGGTCGTCGGGAAGATCGTCCCGAGCGTCTGGGTTCCCCTCGTAGATGCACTTCACCGCCTGCGAGCGGACGACACCGGCCTTCAGCGCCGCGACCGGACTGATGCTGTGCTCTTCGAGGTGTCCGGGGAGCTCGTTGTTCGGCGGCGCGAAGCCGATGCGCAGCTCGTCCATCGTCGCTCTGTCGATGCCCCACTTCCCCTCGATGAGCCAGCGCTGGTCGCCGGACAGCTGCGCGTGGTAGTAGTCCACCGCAGCCTCCAGGGCGGCCTCGATGTCGGCGTCCTGGACGTCGTCGTCACCGAGGAAGCGGTCCACGGCGTCGGCGTCGTAGAGGCTGGCGTCCTCGCTGGTGGCGACGTACTCGCGGTTCGGGCCGGTACCTCGCTGCTTCAGCCAGCCCTTCTGTACCGCGTTCCCGATCCACTGGCTGGCGGTGCTCTGGGTGGCGTCGCACTCGTCGCGGACGGTGTTGGCAAGACTGCCGTGCGGGACGGGATCGTCGGGCTGGAGTCCGAGCGAAGTCTCCCGGGCGGTGTCGAGAAGGGCAATCCAGTCGTCCTGTGAGGGAATCTTCCGGGACATCAGTCTGCTGCCTCCTTCGGGGTGGTGCTGTCGTTGTCGTGGCCGGGAAGTCCGTCGGAAAAGATGGGGATGCGTGGGCCATCGAAGAAGCCGTCTACGACGTGGAGCGACTCAGACGCCCGGGTCGCCCCAACGTAGTAGATTCGGTGCTCTTCAGCGCGTGTCTCGCCGCTGCGGTACCGCTCGATGATTCGTTGTGTCGTCTCAGTGAAGAGGAAGACGCAGGGCGCTTGCAGGCCCTTCGCTTCATGAACCGTGCCGACCTGGATTCGCTCTGGGTACGGCGCGGCGTTCGACTCCAGCGCGCCCCGGAGCATGTCCTTCTGGTAGTCGGTGAGGTCGAGGACGTCCACGACGGTCCGGGCCGACCGACCGGGGAACGCCGCTTCGATGCGTTCGGAGTAGTAGACAGGTTCCCCGGCCATATCCACGTTGAACTTACGGTCAAACTGTGCGTTCTCGAAGCGCTCGGTCCGGAGGTCGCTGTTCGTGGCGACGTCGAGGAGCGTGTCCACAGGCTCCTGTGGGGCAGGTGATTCCCGTCGTAGAGCGCGCAGCGCGATGAGACAGTCCACGACCTTCTCGGGCCAGGGATTCATCTTGTCCCCGATGGCGTCGAAAGGGACGCCGTGGCGCTGGAGCGCGTTCGAGAGGACCCCAAGCTGGTAGTTCGTTCGAGTGAGCAGGTACACGGTTGCGTTCTCATCGCCGTCCGGGTCGTCGTGTGCGTCTAGGGCGGCCCGAACGGCTTGTGCCATACCCTCGTCGTCGGTGATGCTGCGCATCTGTGCAGCGCCCTCAGGCGTGTGGCCGTGGCTGCGTGTGGCCGTCCGGAAGACGTTCCGGGTGATGGAGTCTTCCGCCTCTAGGACACCCCTGGCGAGAGTGCTGACGGCTTCAGGACACCGATAGCTGTCGGTGAGGTACCGGCGTTCTTGAACGTCTGTTCTGGAGAGATAGAACGGTGACGCGCACCGGAACGAGTAGATGCTCTGGTTCACGTCGCCGGCGATGTAGATCCAGTCGATCTCGCCGCTGTCGCGCCACTGCTTGAACAGTGCGTACTCAACAGGGCTGAGGTCCTGGAACTCGTCGATCCCGAGGAGTTGGACATCGGGAACGTAGCCTTCTTCGAGGCAGATGTCTACGTAGTCGTGGTGTTCGAACCGGCGCGACACCCCCTCGCGCTTGTACTCGTCCCAGGCGCGCAGGAGCTCTCGGACGCGGCTGTTCGGGAGCTCGATGTCCACTGGAGCCTTCGTGATCTTCGCCAGACGGTCAGCCGACGGGAGGTACTGCGCGTGCAGCCACTGATCGAGACCGAACAGTTTGTTCCCCCGCGGCGTCGTCTCCTTCCCGGTGCGGATGAGCTCCAGCGGGTTGGTCTCTTCCGCCTCGAAGTCAAGGCCGTTCTCACGGCAGAAGCGTTCGTAGAAGTCGGGCTCCTCATCCATCGTGATGACCTGCTCCTGCGGGTTCTCCACCTCAGGACAGCACTGAAGGGCGATGCTGTGGAGCGTCCGGCACCGCCCGCGCAGGTCCTCCTCGCCGATGTCGTCGTATTGCATGAGGTCGAAGATCCCACGCTCGACGAGGTCATCGGCGGTCGCCTCCCGGCCGTTGTTCGTGAAGTTGGCGAGGTAGACGTCGAACATCCCGACGTCGTCCTTGCTGGCGTGGTCCTCGACGGCGTCCAGGAGTGTGTGCGTCTTCCCGCAGCCGGGCGCGCCGTGGACGAGGCAGACGTGCGTCCCGGTCATGGCTCCGGAACACCGTCCTCGTCGGGATCGATGTCGCCTTCTCCGGGCGTCTCGCTTCCGCCGGGCCTCACCGCGACCAGTCGCTCTTCCTCGTCTCCAGGCCGATACAGCACGCCGCTGAGGACGCCTCGCTCGATGGCGTCCTTGATGTCATCCGGCGGCCCGAGGTCGCGCTTCGTGGACGCCTCCGCGACGACTTGGCTCTCGGCAACGCCTTCGCCCTTCGGGTCCAGGTCATCGACCACATCCACGACGTCGTCGAGGAGATCGTCCCCGTCGGCCTCGTCGTCTTGGTCGCCATCCACGTTAGATCCATCGCTGCTTCCGTCGTCGTCATCATCGCCACCGAGGCCGATGATGTCCACCTCGGCATCCTCGATGCCGACGGTTTTCGGGATGAACGGGTAGAGTTCGACCGGGTCGCCCTGGATGGTCGTCTGCCGACGGCTCCCGAGCGTGTACCCTTCAGCTTTCAGAGCCCGGGAGAGGGCCGAGCGGTACTCGGTACCTTTGTCGTGTTTGTCAAGTGCTTCGTCTAGGGTGTCACCCGGCACCCACACAACTTCCCCGTGCGGTGAATCGGGTTCGTACCAACCATTCCAGGCGTCGTTGAGAATCTTCTCGCGGTCGGCATGGACGTCCAGGCGGTGGCGGAGCGACCGGACGACCGACATGGCGATGCGGTCGGCGGTGGACATCTGGTCGTCGGAGACGATCTCCTGCATCTCCTTCCAGTGGGGGCGGATATCATCACGCCACTCGTCCCAGGAGATATCCAAGGTCTCGTAGAAGGCGTTTGAGTACTTTGCAACGACGGGCGGCGTCTGCGTGTCGCCGTCGGACTTGACCCATTCTTCGTTGTCAAAGACGATTTTCCGGACACTCGCGCCCCCGTCGGTCTGAGTCCCGTCTACGTACTCGCCGAAGGGCCTCGCCTTCACGTACACGTGTCTCTCGGTTTCCTCACCGCCGTGAACCTCGACGGCCTGCGTGTTCTTGATGAGCTCCTCGACCGAAGGTGAAACGAGGTTACTCTCGTACTCATCAGCGTTCTCGGTGAGGTCGGTCCAAACGGCTTCGAGCTCCTCCTTCACCGTAGACTTTGCAAAAGAGGTGTTCTCGGCGAGTTTATTTCCGATCTCACCCTTCTTGGTGCGGCTCTCCCAGAACCCACGCTCGAAGAACGACGACCAGAGAACCTCGTCTTCATCGTCACGGAACCGGACGCGCAGGTCGGCCTCCTCGCGGGGGATGACTTCCATCACTACGCGATCATCGAGGATGTCCCAGCTGACTCCCGCGCCCTCCATCTCGTCGCCCGCCATCAGTCCAGTACACCTCGTCGGTCGTTCAGGCGGGTGGTTTGGCTGGTTCGGTGCTCCTGTGCTTTGTCCGCGGAGAGATTGCGTCGTGTGTAGTGTAGATCTGACATCGAATGGCTCGTATCGTCGCCATTACTCTGCGAGGCTGAGCTGGGGAATGCATCCCTCTCTAGCCGGATAGAGCAAGGCTTTTTGGTTGAGCCCGGCAACAACAGAAGTACGGCCCCCGAGGCGTGAGGGCTGGTGACCCGATGACACGCCTCGGTTCTGCTGTTACCAGACCGATTATCTGGTAGTGTCGTCTGTACCTGTCTCACGCATTCTGAACGCGGCGACTTTAACGTATGGTATTCTGGGCAAATGGACGGTGCCCTCACGCTCCGCTCTGAGCGTCTGAATTCACCTCGGGACCCACGGCTTTGCGCCACTACCCACGTCTTGTCTCGGTTCCGTGGGCCGAACTCCTGCGCTCTTCGATAACCTGCTCGCAGCTCCGGCACTGAAAGACGCGGGAGAAGTCGGTCGGTCGCAGTCGGCCGCCGCACGCCGGGCAGTCGTAGTTGGTAGCGCTCACCCATCGTACCCTCCCCGCCCGTTGGCGGTTTCGTAGACGGTGACGATGATCGTCGCTGCGTCTCTCTTCACCGCGACGAACAGAACACCGAGATCGTCGTGGTAGCCACGGATGCGACGGCCGGCGTCCGTGTGTGAGGCCTCCCTGAAGGCCTCTCGGACACTCGTGCCAGGGTAAGGATCGTCCGCGGCGACACGCTGGAGCCAGCGCGTACGAGCGTGCTGGGTGACGTCCACGCGCCGGTTCTGGACGCTCATTTGACCGCCTCCGCTTTGCCTTTCTCCCAGAGCTTTTTCGCCAGCCCGTTGGTGGGTGCCTGCGAGTTCTTCGTCTCCTGCTCGATGTCGTGTCGGTACAGAAAGCGCCGAACGTCGGCGTCGCTGATGCCGAAGTGGTCGGCGATGTCCTTCCGCCGCCAGCCACGTTCGACGTAGAGATTCTCCAGGACGTCGGCGTCCTTGTAGGCCTCTGGCCGTTCGTCTGGGTCGGGGACCTGCTGACGGCTCTGGCGAAGCATATCAGCAGACACCTCCGGTGCAGGAGCAGTGGAAGTCGGGACAACACTCCAGGGCGGCGTACACCTGTCGCCAGCTGAAGTGCTCATCGAGCGTTCTAAGACCGGTACGATCTCGTTCGTCCGTGGGGTCGTGCATGGCGTATCACCGGCAGACTCAGGCGCTGCCGAACCCCACACAGAACACGTCTCCGTCCCGGTTTCGTCACCCGGGAAAGCGCTTATGCCCGGTCTTGACGAAAGACCGGGTACGGAGCGGGCGACCGTTCGGGGTCACCCGGCGGCGTCGCGTTCCGTGTGGTTACCGTTTGACCGCGGAACCGTCGAGGCTACAATCTCGACACCTGACACGCCCGGACTGGGCCTCCTTCACCCGCCAAGATGAGTTGGGCCCACGGGCGTGCACTTCCGACCTCGTCTTCTCGCTTAGCCCGATGGACGCCAACATAAAGTAACTTAACCATGTACGACGATGTTACAATTATTGAAACGGCTATGGAGGACGAGGAACGACCGAAGGGCTTCTTGAATGAAGCTCAACGAGAGGCGCTCAGCACCGGGGAGTTTTACGAGGGCACCGAGAGTTCTGACCGAGTCCGTCGATATCGCACGAAGAAGCGTCTCAAAGGGGCGTTGCTGGATCTTCAATACTTGTCCCAGCTCCGCTTCGAAGACATCCAGTCAATCTTCGACTGGTTCTACGAGGACGATACCGAACCGTGGGAGATGCCGGAATACACCGACCGACAGGAGGAGTTCGAACGCGGTGTGTCGGAGCTTTTCGCGGCTCTGTACGATGGGATGGGCGAGATGAAATTCGCCTCGGCGCTTCGAATTGGCGTTGGTCGGGCCATCGAGCGGCGGGAGCTGGCCGCACGCGATCGTCTCCCCGAGTACGATGTCCAGTTCAACATCGAACTCGACGAGGATCGCCACCGCGCTCTCGACGATCTAAAGCAGGAACTTGAGAAGCACGACGGTGAGGGTGCGCCGGATTCCTTCATCACCAGGGACCTTTGGGCGCTCTGGTTCGCCGGTGAGATCACCGGCCGTCGGTACGATGAACTGATGGATTCGATGGGTTCCGACGCCGGAGAGGAACCAAGCGAGGAGTACAAAGAGGAGGCCGTGGAGGTGGCCGAGAAGTACGAAACGGGGGAAGCGCAGCGCATCCAGGATCTGCTCTATCTCGTCAACACCGACTACATCTCCCAACAGGAGTTCGAAGAGGTCCAGAAGCAGCAGCGCCGGAACGTCCACGTCCTCTACTGCCAGGGCCCCGAGGAGGTCGCAGAGCAGTACAAAGAGTACGGTCACCAAATCCGGGAAGAACACCAGGACGCCCTCGAAGCCGCATGGCGTGCGCACGAGAGTCACGTCCAAAAGGTGATGAGTGAGGCTGACGGGAATGTCGGAGACGTCCCCGCAGAACACCTGGACTGCCTGGAAGCGGCGGGACTCATCACCGACGATGAGCGGAAATCGCTCGAACATGAATCGGCTCCCCCTCGCCGTGACCCACGTGACCCAACGGCGGTTCCAGGCGACTACACGATATCGCCGTGCGACGACCATCAGTACCAGCCCCGGACGCCTCAGATTCCGTCGCAGCGGAAGATGATCGAGCTCCTGCGCAGCGGTGATCTCTCGCCGAACGGCTATCTCGACATCCTCGAAACCAGGTTCGAGGAAGCGCCCGAGACGCTCGTGGCCGAAGATCTCTGGGACCTTCTTCGAAGCGAGCGGATCAGTGAGGAAGCGTACCTGGCGGCTGACCGGAGCTGGGAAGACGACCCGAGCGAGCTCCCACCTGAAGAAGAGCGGGAATCGATTCAAGAAGTGTACGGCGACCGCCAGTAATTCAACGCTGTCCGATCCTGTCCTGCTATAGTGTGGATGGAATCGCCCGACTGCGGTTGATTCTGTCCAGTCACCAGTGAAAGAGGGTTAGCTCTTAATCATTAAACACGCGCGTGAGCACAGCGCGCAGGCGCGCGCTCATCGAATATCCAGCAAGGATTCGATGAAGCGGGCATCGCGGTCAGTCCGGCCGGAAGCGCTCACCTTGAGCCGTGAACCGCAGTCCGTAGTACACCCTCTTCCGGTCGCCGTCCCGCTGAACCTTCTCCCTCTCGAAGTCCAACTGTTCACCGAGCATCCGTCCGAAGTGATTCTTCGGGGGAACTCCGTCGAGATCGTTGTGTTCAGCGAACGCCTGCATCGCCTTGTAGAGTTCCCCAACACCGATTCCGTTCCCATCTGCTTCGCTGAGGCAACGGTCGGCGAACGCCACGACCGGCTCATCCTCGGATAGCGACAGCGGTTCGAAATCGAGTTCCTCCGGAACGGTGGCGTCCCACGGGGCTGGACGCAGCTCCTCGTCGGGGAGATCGTCGTGATCGGTGAGGAGCTTAGCCCGCGCCACCCAGCCGTTGTCGTACGGCGACGTCGCGTCTAGGTGGTGGCTCATCGGTGGAGCGAATTCCAGGGGCATCTCCAGTGAGCGATTCGTGCCGGTGTAGCCGATCACCGCTGCCTGACCGACGTCGAAGTCCCGGGCGATGGTCGTCATGTGGTTGTGCCGCTCGCCGTCGAGGCCGACCATGTCCTTGAACAGCGGCTTCAGCGACCCCATCTGGGACCGGAAGGTGACGACCCGCTCCACGTGCTCCCGTGCGCGCTTGTTTATCTGGCCCATCAGCTGCTGTGTGTCGGCGAGGACCTCGATGTCCTCGTGGCGATGCATCGAGCAGAGCTCCTGGAAGGCGGCGACCATCCCGCGCTGAATTTCGCGCTCACGGTCGTCCTGCTTGGCCGTCCGGTCGTTCGGGGCGATGTGATGGAGCTCTCGGAAGACGGCAGCGAGGGACGGCAGGTTGTAGTATTCCTGCCGTTCGTGGTACAGCGAGTGGATGAGGTAGGAGAGAATTGTGAACTTGTGCGCACCGTCGTCGATGAGGGACTGGGTGAACACCGTGATCGTACCGGCGTCGCGGAAGATCTCTTCCCAGTCCAGGGCGTGTTCGCACTCGTTGGTGCGGATGAATCCGAGGTCTTGGAGTGAGGCGAGGGTGTTGTAGAGCCGGCGCTTCACGCCGTCCTGTGCGTCCGTATCGAGCACGGCATCGGCGAGGTCGCGGAGGCTCCAATCGTCCTGCTTGTTCACCTGCTGGTAGGCACGGTCGAGGTAGTTCTGCTGAACATCGGTGAGGTGTGAGAGCATCATGTTCAGCGCCTTCCGGGGGATGTCAGCAGCCGGGATGGTGAACGGACGCACCACTGTTTCCTCGGTATCCGCTCGGAAGGGCACTTCTGACCGCTCTAACCCTGGGGTGAGAGGTGCGAAGACCTCCATCCTCGGCCTCGGATACTCGTCTTCCTCAAGGAAATCTGGTGAGAGGCCCATTTCCTCTCGCACATCCCGTAGGTCGTCCTGCGCCTGGGGTACGTCGTAGAGCCCGTTCTCCAGCTCGGTGAGATCGACGACGTCGATGATCTTCTTCCCCGCCGCGTAGCGGTCCTCCGCTTCGGTCGTGCCAGCGGTCGTCTTTCCGAACCCGGGCAGGCCTTGATTCACGCTCACCGGCGGGTGGCCCGTGGGATCGACGATGCACACTTCCTCAGGACTATCGCGCTCCCAGGGTTCGCGGATGATCCCGAGGTCGAGTTCGTGCCCACGGACGGGGGCGACATCGCGCATCTCCGATTGTACGTACCCGTGCCACTCAGCGAGCGCTACCATCGACCGAAAGGCCTTCTCAACCAGACGGGGAGCGGGATCGAGGAGTGAATTTGTGTAAACGAAGCGAGGCTGTTTCCTCTCGTCGAGCTCTCGACGATCTTCAATATCTTCGACGAAATTGCCAGACGCAACACGAGAAACAGCTTCCCAGTGCCAGTCTTCGTGATCCTGAAGCTCCGTACTCAACGTGTGTAGGTTAACACGATCGCCGATCAGTATTGGCCTGAGTACGTCTTCACACTCTTCGGCGACGTACAGGTAGTGTTCCCACTTGCCTCGAACCAGCGCCCGAGCACATTTTTCGACAGTCTCCTGGACGATTTCCTTCCGACGCTGCTCATCGCTCTTCAGCTGCTTTCCCTGGATATGTTCGATTATGTCCCGTTCACTTCCGGGGGAATCGCTCATGGACGAAACTGGCGACAGCGGGCCTGTTATTCCTATTCCCCGCTGTCGAAAAGGGAAGACCGGCCATTCTGCAAACGCTATAGTGGTTTATCGAATCCTAACGGCGAAGTCCATACACGTCTGCGTATGCGTATACGTGTACGTATATACTTCAGAACTGCTCAGTAGCGTGCTGAGCGTAGGCGTCGCGTCCAGCGTCGAGGACCTCTGGCGCTGCCTGTTGAAGCCCCAGCCGGACGGCGAGACGAAGCACTTCGCTTCGATCGATCCCATCAACATCGCCTTCACGCCCGAGCTCTTGCCGGAGGGCCGCCCCGACGTCATCGAGGCCGCCTGTCTCCTCCAGCGCACGCACGAGGGCCGCGAGCCGGTCGTCCCGTACCGAGAGCGTCTTCGACACTTCACCGGCTTCGACGTCCGCGAGCACCGCTACAATCGTGTCCTCCAGGCCGGTGGATTCCTCGCCCGGCGTGGCGGACTGGGCACGCGTCCCGACGTCGGTCTTCTGGCGCAGCTCGTCCAGCTCGTCGTCGGCGTCCGTCATCGGCCACCTCCTAGGCGCTCCACGAGCGCCTCGGCATCGGTCTCGTAGGCTTCGATGGCGCGCTTCGCCGTCTTCGACGGGCGCTCCAGGGAGAAGAGCGTTCCACCGTGCATCTGCGCGTTCTGGACGTCTTGGGAGCTGGGGATCTGTGCCGGAGCGAGAGAGTCTGGGTACTCGTCTTCGAACTCTTCGAGGTACGCCTGCCCGGCCTTCGTCCGTTCATCGACCTCGTTCAGCAGCACCATCACGAGTTCGATGGAGACGTCCTGCTCTTCCCGGATCGTCTTCAGGTCCCGGCGCAGCTGGGCAGCCTGTCCCGCCTCGAACGGGCCGGGGCGGACGGGCGCGACGACGTTCTTCGCCGCCCAAAGCCCGTTGTAGGCGATGTTGGACGTACTACCCGGCAGGTCCAGGAGGATGACGTCGTAGTCATCCTCGACGTAGCCGGTGAGGAACTCGTCGAGGCGACTGTACCGTTCCGCAGCCTCGTCGATGTTCCCCAGCGTGGCATCTAGGCCGTCCAGACTTTCGTGCGCCGGGATGAGGTCGGGCCCTTCGCCGGTCGGAATGATGAGGTCCTCGACGGCGGTGGGGAGCTTCTCGGAGATCGTCTCCCATTCGTCTTGGAACACCGTAGTGATGTTCGGCCAGCGGTCGTCGTCGGCCTGGACGTCTCCCCAGAGCCCGAAGTGCTTGGCGAGGTCGCCCTGCTTCCCAGCGAGGTCGAGGAGTAGGACGTCGTACCCCTGGCGGTCGAGAGCAACACCGAGATGCGCCGTCGCGGTCGTCTTCCCGACGCCTCCTTTGTCGAGAAAAGTAGCCGCTCTAAGTGCTGAGTCTGGCATATACGCTAACGTATGCGTATACGGATACGTAAAGGTACGTCAGACGGACAGGAGAAGTGCCCGCTCCAGGAGTCGAACCTGGGCACGTGGTTTTCCATCTCCGGCCTGCTGGTGGCCTGCGACTCTGTCGCCGACCACCGCCGGTGGTGGGAACGAGACGTACTGAACGTGCGCCATGCAGCGGGCGTAAGGGAGGGTCGGAGGGGTCAGCGACGGCGCTAGCCGTACCGGCCCGAGAACTTCTCGACCTCGTCGTGCGCCTCGTCGATGGCGGCGTCGAGGTCGTCCCGCAGCGCATCGGCGTCAGCTGGCGTGAGCGTCAGAGAGATCTCGCTCTCCGGACCGCCGATCCGGACGCACACTCGCGCCTGGTCGGAACCGTCTACGAACAGCGCCTCACCATTCGCCTCGATGGCGACGCTGTCTCCGTCCGGTGCAACGTCCACACCGACGTACTCGGCCGAGGGGGCGTCATCCTGCTCGCTCATCGTCAGGCCTCCTCCAGCGCCCGCTGGAGCGCGTCGAGGGAGCCGTAGGCGATGTTGCCGACGACGTACTCCCGGTGGACCTCGCCGTCTTCTGTACGGTGTAGGCGGGCAGTCACGCGGGCGTCACTGTTCCTCATTGTCCACCTCCCTCGCTGCGTGGGCCTGTTCGAGCAGGTCAACAGCTAGCGCTTCGGCCTGCTCAGCGGAAAGATGTACCATGGTCCCGATGGACTCGTTATCGTCCGTGCTCACCTCGAACCCGAGGGGGACACCAGTACGATCAGCGGGGTGGGTTTCAACGATACCGTTCGGGTTGTCGCACAGCGCATCGAGTTGGGCGTTCACCAGTCCTGAGCGGACATGTGCGAGGTTCTCCGCAGTCTCGTACGCCCATCGGTCACTGTCGTCACGTCCGGCAAGGTCTAGGAGTCGGTCCTGTTGGGCACCGATTTCGACGTCGGGGACGTCCCCGGCGGCAGCTCCAGCGACTGCCGCGGCCGCTTGAAGGAAGTCTCGGCGCTGCATCAGCCTTCGACCTCCTGGACGTGCTCCCCGTGGACGTCGCGCCACCACTGACCGCGGTTCTCGGGGAGGTCAGTGTAGCCCTCCCGAACCTCGTCGGCGAACCGTTCCAAGAGGTCCGCGACCTCGTGACGATCGACGCCGTGGTCTTCGGCCTCGTTCAGGGTGGCCTCGACCTCGCGTGCCACGCTGTCGATGTCGTCGATCATCGGTCACCTCCATCAGCGTACGCGGCCGCCGAGCTGATCTTCGCAGCAAGTTCGTCGGCGTCGTCAGGATTGAGAGAAATCTCTATCTCGGCACCTCCAACGTAGGTTTTCAGAATCACGTGCCCCTGTTCGTCATCCAGCCACTCTCCGTGCACATCGATTTCTGCGTATGCATCGGCCGATGGCGCTTTTACAAGCGTGAGCGCTTGAGTCGATCCGATATCAGCGACCCGTGCCCCGTTTTCGTGATTCCCGTGCTGTTCCTCCGAAACGTTCTCCCCGGCTGGGGGAGTATCGTTGTCTGCTGCCATGGTTGGCGGCACGGTCGTGGGCGCTCCTACGCCCCGGCCACCTTCTGAGGCGGCCTGTTCCGTGCTCAGTGCCTACTCAATCGGCCACCGACTTATAGATTGTGAATATCGTATGGATACGTCGTTACTACTAAGGTCAGTGGGAGTCAAATGGAATAATACGTCCGTCACCTGAACGGGCGGACATGGAGGAGATTGACTTGAATCCGACCGATAACGCAATACTCGACATGCTGCGAGAAGGGCGGTGCTCGCCGTCCTACATCGCTGAAAAAGCGGAGTACAGCAGACAGAACGTGACCAACCGGCTGGGGCGTCTCGTTGAACACGGCTACGTTCGGAAGCTGCATCCCGGACTGTACGAACTCGTCGATGACCCAAGGGTAGATGACGATGAGTGAATGGACCTGCCCCGCGTGTGGCGGCGGGTTCCCCGAACTGAAAGACGGCAGTGCCTGCCCTTGGTGCGAACTCACGCTGGGTGAGGTGGGCGAGATGCGACGAGAAGGACACTTTGACGAGGTCGAGGCCGTGGGAGGGGACTCATGAAATACCGTTTCTACTACGACCCCGACGACAGCTTCTCGGCCGACGTCTTGCTGCCAGTCCTGGCTGACCAGGCCGACCGTGCGAAACGGGAGTTCGAGGAGATCTCGCTGGAAAGCCAGCCACCCGCCGGGTCAGCGAGAGCGAGGGAGGACGGCGTGGAGCAACTCCCGACACTCACCTACCGGCAGGGAGAGGTGGTGGAGGCGTACGAGGGACACGACGCCATCATCACCTGCGCCGATGATGAACCGCTGGACACGCTCGCTATCGAAGAGGGATACCTCAGCCCTGATGGCAAGGAGTGGAAGATCGATGTCTGAATCTAACTCCGAAACCGTCGAAGAGTACCCACACAACTGCCAGATCGTGCGGGAGCGCGTGGAAGGCAGTGAAGACCGATACCACTTCGAGGGACCTCTCGGGCGCATCAAGTCGTTCGAGAACCCCGATAAGGCGCGGTTATATGCTGATGTGTACGAGGTTGTCGGCGGATTCAGGGAGGAAAAGACGGGCGAGAGAGGAGTTCCTCCAGCTGTCGCTCGGTCTCGTGAGGACGTGCTGATGGCGTATCTTGCAGCGCAGCCAACCATGTCGGTGACCTACGTCGCACGTGCCTTCGATCTCGACGAGGATGAGGTGCGAGGCTACATCGAGATGGTTCAGGACCGAGCAGCGGAGATGAGGGAGGAAGATGAAGAGTAACCCTGTGGAAAGGGGTCTTCGAGCCCGATCCCACGGGGGCACGCGCAGATGTATACGACCGTCCCGATGTATGCACCTCACACCTCGTGCCCAGCGTGACGGGTGCATAGATTCGTCCCGATTTGGGGCGGAGTCCCCGCCGATCACGCCGGAGACCGGCACCCCATTTATACCGAACAGGCTCTCGTTCACTCCAGAACGACGCACCAGCAGCCCCCGTGCATACTCAAGCACTTAAAGAAACCATGGCAACCGACCGAACCAGCCTGAAGCTGACCGACGAACGGAAAATCCTCTTCGACAAAGCGAGCGAGATTGTTGCCAGCGGCCCCGACGATGACCCGCCGCGGAGTGACGTCATCGATGCGGCGCTGACGCATCTCATCGAGAGTGAGGATAACCTCGAAGATGTGAGAGACAAGTACCCGCCTCAGCAGGTCAAAGATTGTTGCAACACATCGGTGATTGGACTGCACTATCGGACAAGCATCGAGTCGAAGTGGCGATAACCACACGGAGACTGTTGAGAGAACCTGTTTTCGGGGCGCGAGGGTAGGGGTCGAGGCCGGGAAGATGCCCTTCTAGAACCGAATCAGACGACAGGTTCGACCGCGACGTGCTTGTGTTTGAGTCGAGGCGCTTTCGAACGCCCTTCATCGTCGTACTCGATCACGTCGATAGTTGCGAGCTTCTTCAGGTCACGGCTCACGACACCTTTGTCGTAGTCCAGCTCCTCAGCAAGCGCACGAACCGAGTGAGGTTCGTTCTCCTTCAGGTGATCGACGATCTCCAGGCGGCGGGGGTGGAAGACATCCTCAGCTCGTTCACGAGCAAGGACCAACGTGTCTGGGAATCCATGCTGGGTGAGAGCTTCCGAGAAAGAGTTACGGAACTCTAGACGAGGATCTATCTCCTCTTCTTCAGGATCAAACTCGTTTGGGTCAGGGATCGAACCCCGATCTTCAAATTCAGGCATTGTACTACCTCGTGACTGTTGTTAGAACTGCAACGGACATAAAGGTTCGGTATCGGCCAAACAGACACTGCTACACGTGTTCTGACCCAATCCTGTGTTATGTCGAAACTTTTAAATAGCTGGAGCGCGTACACAACAGTAGAGAGTATCCGCTGCGCTTTCGCCAATGGAGTTCTGAAGTAGCGGCCTTCTACCCCGCGAAATCAGCAGCAAGGAGCGATGACGGCGGCTGTTGTGACGGCGCGCGCGAGCGAGAAATCTGGAACAGAGTACGAATATGAACACGAATGAAACAACAACTGAGTGTGAACTCATGATGCGAGATGTATAGTTTCGAGAAAATTGACCTTGGTACGTACCGAGGTGACGGCTACTTCTTGGCGGGGTTCGTTGAGCCCGAAGCGTCTGAGGGGGAGGACTACGACCCAGACGTAGACGCAGATGATTTCGGTGTTACCTTGGTGCAGGCTGGAACCCACCCGCTGGAGGAGAACATCGAGATAGTCCGAATGGATACGGCCCACGGACAACCGCATATGGACTTGGTCTACCTACCGCCTGACGTTGATGAGGAGTCGAAGGTCTGGCTGGATGATGACTACACCTACGAGCGCATGAAGCAGTACCTACAGGCCAACTGGAAGATGTTCGCCGACAGGCACATCCGCGAAAACGAGTAGGAGCGGCGCGCCCCTGCTCACGCAACTGGGGCGAGTGTCACCGACCAAGAGACGAGAACGAGGCAGGCCAGGTACGCGGCCTTTGCTGCTGCCGCTGGGTCCATCGATCCGAAGTCATCACTACCGAATTGGTTCAGCGAAAATTGGTTTTCATCAGGATGCTGGTCGGCAGTCGAACCTGAGGCCGAGTCGTCTGCTGCACCCATCGTGATCGCGTCGATGTCGTCGAACACGTCCTGCATGCTCGCCCACGCGGCTTCGGCTTCGTCCGGCTCGGCTTCATCGACTAATTCACCGAGTCGGGCTGTCGTCGCCTCGATCTTCTCGGCGTGGTCACGCTGGTGGAGTTTGTCGTAAGATGTGCCGAGTAGGCCCGCGTCGGCCAGCTCCGTGAAGAGGACGTCGTCGGGGAGTACGAGGTACTCATACATCGCCTCATCGCTCTTCCAGCCGCCCAGCATTCTGACAACTGCCGGGCGTACCCGCTGCCGAAAGAGAAGATGCGTGGCGAAGTAGCGACGGAGATCGTGCGCCGACACCTTCCGGAACTCCTCGTTACCCGTCGCCGTCGCAGCGTTGCCTGCCGATCGGTACACGTCACGCTGGAGTGTTTTCTTCGAGAACGTGAAGAGTCGATCCTCAGGACCCAAGTTCTTCCTGCGCGCATAGCGGTGAATCTCGTCCATGAGGTCGTCAGGGATGAATACCGCACGAGGGCGCGTTTCCGCCTCTCGGTCGGTCGAGTCCTTCCCCTGGATTTTGGCAACCCAATACTCGCCCACTGGCGTTTGCCGTTTCTCGAACTGGCCGTATTCGATGTACGTCGCGGTCACCACCCGCATCGAGCACGCCATCAACCGCATCATTATGCGAACCAGACGAACGGATCGTTTCTTGTTCGAGTAGGCGTGTTCCAGCAACTGCCGATACTCCTCGGTGTCCATGAAGACACGCCAACGGTCCTTCTTCAATGGGACTGTCTTCATAATTCCAAAATTGGGGCGAAATACGGATAAGGGTCTGGCCTGTCACCGCTGCCTCCGGCAGTTGTCACACAAGAGGGTATCGACGACAACCGCCCGACTGGAGCCGGATTTTCGTTGAACACTGTCGTCATCCCACCCCAACTACGACAACTCGCAGACCGCGCCTCGGCGCTGGGGGTCCGCGGTCCGCGCGTGCGGATTCAATGAAACATCGAGAATCGAGGGGAGCAGTGGCGCTCACGCAGCGCGAGCGGGGAGCAGCACCGTCGTGCTGGCAGTCCGTCCCGCCCGCTCACAGTCTGCACCTCTCGTCGCCGTGTCGCTCTCGGAGCGTCGATGCCATCACGCCGGCTGATAGCCGCCATCGATCCCTTCTTTCAGTCCGATTTATTGGCGCAGGCGGGCGGTGCAGGGAGTGAAGATGCCGAATTCACCGGTTGGGAGTTCTGAGCCCCGACGGTTGGACGTTTATCGCTATTACGCGTTACGCGCGAGGGTGGGGGGCGGGTCCCCCTCCCCACCCTGAAACAACCAATAAACAATAAAATCACCCCGATAACTCCATGCTGTATTGCGATTATACGAGTTATTGGTTACTCACAACCCCAGTTTTACCAATAAATCACACAGAAACATTACCATTAAAACGGCTATGTTGGTTTCTAGGGAGGAGAAGGCTTCTACTGTCCGTCCACGTGCGCGTTATAGTTTTGGTGCGGTGACTTTCCCACGCCGGGGATCTCCTCGGAGCCGGAGCTGGGCAAGATCGAGGCGGTGAAGAAGAAGGAGCGAGGTCAGTCGGTGAGTTCGTCGAGGGTCGCCAGCATCCGCTTCACCTGGCGACCCTTGTCGTCGTCTTGGCCGGCATCGCCGACGCCCTCCTGCTCACTGTCGCCGGCGAGGTACTCGGCGCGCTTCTCGGCCTTGTGGTCGGTGTCGAGACCGTCCTTCCCCGGGTTCAGCCCGTACTCTGCCTCGACGGTCTCCAGGATGCGGTTGTGAACCGTCGCGGGGAGCATCGAGGGGTCGCGTTCTGCACCGCGGATGAGGTCGCTGGGGGCAAGCTCGTGTTCCCGAGCGATGTGCAGGCGCGCCTTCCACGGGATCGGGTCGGTCTCTCCGAGGATGCCCTCCTCCTTCGCGTACTTCCAAGCCGCCCAGATTTCGCTGTCGTCGAGGGAGCCGCCCGGGTTCGACGTGGACCGAGCGCCCGCTGCGCAGGCCAGCCAGGTGAGCGGCGTGTAGGTGTGGTCGGCCTTGAAGTCGCGTGCGCGCATTCCGTTATCGTACTTTTCGTACACGAAGTAGCTAGAGTGGCTGTCGCCGACGTGCCGAATGGGGTTGTCGCCCCGGTAGCCGGGCTGCACGCCGTTCCTCGTGTCGTTCTCGACGACGTCGGAGATGTCCAGCTCGAACAGCCCGCTTTGCTTCGACCCGGTCTTCCCGCCCCCGCTGCTCCCCGAAGAGTCGCCGGTCGGGGTGTCGTCTGGCTCGGGGTCTTGGTCGGCGTGGACAACGTCGTCGAAGTCGGGGTGGTCATCGGGCGCGATGGCCTCGTCGAGGACGCCGCGGAGATCGTCGCCGTCGTGGTCCTGGAGGAACTCGGCGAGATCCACCTTCTCCTCTCGATCACCGCGGGGGAGTTCGGCGACCCGAGCGTCCACGTCGTTCTCCTGGAGGAACCACGCAGTGCGCAGCGCGCCGTCGAGACCGACGCCACTCTCTTCGCTATCGAAGCAGAGGTAGGCGGTCTCAGCCTCTTCAGCGTACTCCAGGAGGACGTCGTAGTGCTCCTTCTTGAACTGCTTCGTCACCGGGGAGATGCAGGGGAAGCCGGCCTCGTGCGCCCGAATCGCGTCGGTGATGCCTTCGGTGAGGATGAGGTCCTCGCCGGACTCCACGGTCCCGCAGCCGTAGATCGGCTCGAAGACGACGTCGTCGGCGACCCATGGCTTCGTGTTGGCGAGTTTCAGGTACTTCCCCGGAACATCGTCGCTCTGGCCGGTCTTCCGGGCGATGAGGTACCGAATAGTCTCGTCCTCGTCGCGGTAGGGGAAGACGATGCGGGCGTCCCACCACGCGTACAGACGGACGTCGCGCTCCTCTTCGACCGCCTCCAGGACAGCTTCGAGGCTGATGTCCTCGGGTTCCACCTCGCCAGCAGCCCGGGCGGCCGCGACCTCGTCGAGGTCGTCGGGAAGATCGTCCCGAGCGTCTGGGTTCCCCTCGTAGATGCACTTCACCGCCTGCGAGCGGACGACACCGGCCTTCAGCGCCGCGACCGGACTGATGCTGTGCTCTTCGAGGTGTCCGGGGAGCTCGTTGTTCGGCGGCGCGAAGCCGATGCGCAGCTCGTCCATCGTCGCTCTGTCGATGCCCCACTTCCCCTCGATGAGCCAGCGCTGGTCGCCGGACAGCTGCGCGTGGTAGTAGTCCACCGCAGCCTCCAGGGCGGCCTCGATGTCGGCGTCCTGGACGTCGTCGTCACCGAGGAAGCGGTCCACGGCGTCGGCGTCGTAGAGGCTGGCGTCCTCGCTGGTGGCGACGTACTCGCGGTTCGGGCCGGTACCTCGCTGCTTCAGCCAGCCCTTCTGTACCGCGTTCCCGATCCACTGGCTGGCGGTGCTCTGGGTGGCGTCGCACTCGTCGCGGACGGTGTTGGCAAGACTGCCGTGCGGGACGGGATCGTCGGGCTGGAGTCCGAGCGAAGTCTCCCGGGCGGTGTCGAGAAGGGCAATCCAGTCGTCCTGTGAGGGAATCTTCCGGGACATCAGTCTGCTGCCTCCTTCGGGGTGGTGCTGTCGTTGTCGTGGCCGGGAAGTCCGTCGGAAAAGATGGGGATGCGTGGGCCATCGAAGAAGCCGTCTACGACGTGGAGCGACTCAGACGCCCGGGTCGCCCCAACGTAGTAGATTCGGTGCTCTTCAGCGCGTGTCTCGCCGCTGCGGTACCGCTCGATGATTCGTTGTGTCGTCTCAGTGAAGAGGAAGACGCAGGGCGCTTGCAGGCCCTTCGCTTCATGAACCGTGCCGACCTGGATTCGCTCTGGGTACGGCGCGGCGTTCGACTCCAGCGCGCCCCGGAGCATGTCCTTCTGGTAGTCGGTGAGGTCGAGGACGTCCACGACGGTCCGGGCCGACCGACCGGGGAACGCCGCTTCGATGCGTTCGGAGTAGTAGACAGGTTCCCCGGCCATATCCACGTTGAACTTACGGTCAAACTGTGCGTTCTCGAAGCGCTCGGTCCGGAGGTCGCTGTTCGTGGCGACGTCGAGGAGCGTGTCCACAGGCTCCTGTGGGGCAGGTGATTCCCGTCGTAGAGCGCGCAGCGCGATGAGACAGTCCACGACCTTCTCGGGCCAGGGATTCATCTTGTCCCCGATGGCGTCGAAAGGGACGCCGTGGCGCTGGAGCGCGTTCGAGAGGACCCCAAGCTGGTAGTTCGTTCGAGTGAGCAGGTACACGGTTGCGTTCTCATCGCCGTCCGGGTCGTCGTGTGCGTCTAGGGCGGCCCGAACGGCTTGTGCCATACCCTCGTCGTCGGTGATGCTGCGCATCTGTGCAGCGCCCTCAGGCGTGTGGCCGTGGCTGCGTGTGGCCGTCCGGAAGACGTTCCGGGTGATGGAGTCTTCCGCCTCTAGGACACCCCTGGCGAGAGTGCTGACGGCTTCAGGACACCGATAGCTGTCGGTGAGGTACCGGCGTTCTTGAACGTCTGTTCTGGAGAGATAGAACGGTGACGCGCACCGGAACGAGTAGATGCTCTGGTTCACGTCGCCGGCGATGTAGATCCAGTCGATCTCGCCGCTGTCGCGCCACTGCTTGAACAGTGCGTACTCAACAGGGCTGAGGTCCTGGAACTCGTCGATCCCGAGGAGTTGGACATCGGGAACGTAGCCTTCTTCGAGGCAGATGTCTACGTAGTCGTGGTGTTCGAACCGGCGCGACACCCCCTCGCGCTTGTACTCGTCCCAGGCGCGCAGGAGCTCTCGGACGCGGCTGTTCGGGAGCTCGATGTCCACTGGAGCCTTCGTGATCTTCGCCAGACGGTCAGCCGACGGGAGGTACTGCGCGTGCAGCCACTGATCGAGACCGAACAGTTTGTTCCCCCGCGGCGTCGTCTCCTTCCCGGTGCGGATGAGCTCCAGCGGGTTGGTCTCTTCCGCCTCGAAGTCAAGGCCGTTCTCACGGCAGAAGCGTTCGTAGAAGTCGGGCTCCTCATCCATCGTGATGACCTGCTCCTGCGGGTTCTCCACCTCAGGACAGCACTGAAGGGCGATGCTGTGGAGCGTCCGGCACCGCCCGCGCAGGTCCTCCTCGCCGATGTCGTCGTATTGCATGAGGTCGAAGATCCCACGCTCGACGAGGTCATCGGCGGTCGCCTCCCGGCCGTTGTTCGTGAAGTTGGCGAGGTAGACGTCGAACATCCCGACGTCGTCCTTGCTGGCGTGGTCCTCGACGGCGTCCAGGAGTGTGTGCGTCTTCCCGCAGCCGGGCGCGCCGTGGACGAGGCAGACGTGCGTCCCGGTCATGGCTCCGGAACACCGTCCTCGTCGGGATCGATGTCGCCTTCTCCGGGCGTCTCGCTTCCGCCGGGCCTCACCGCGACCAGTCGCTCTTCCTCGTCTCCAGGCCGATACAGCACGCCGCTGAGGACGCCTCGCTCGATGGCGTCCTTGATGTCATCCGGCGGCCCGAGGTCGCGCTTCGTGGACGCCTCCGCGACGACTTGGCTCTCGGCAACGCCTTCGCCCTTCGGGTCCAGGTCATCGACCACATCCACGACGTCGTCGAGGAGATCGTCCCCGTCGGCCTCGTCGTCTTGGTCGCCATCCACGTTAGATCCATCGCTGCTTCCGTCGTCGTCATCATCGCCACCGAGGCCGATGATGTCCACCTCGGCATCCTCGATGCCGACGGTTTTCGGGATGAACGGGTAGAGTTCGACCGGGTCGCCCTGGATGGTCGTCTGCCGACGGCTCCCGAGCGTGTACCCTTCAGCTTTCAGAGCCCGGGAGAGGGCCGAGCGGTACTCGGTACCTTTGTCGTGTTTGTCAAGTGCTTCGTCTAGGGTGTCACCCGGCACCCACACAACTTCCCCGTGCGGTGAATCGGGTTCGTACCAACCATTCCAGGCGTCGTTGAGAATCTTCTCGCGGTCGGCATGGACGTCCAGGCGGTGGCGGAGCGACCGGACGACCGACATGGCGATGCGGTCGGCGGTGGACATCTGGTCGTCGGAGACGATCTCCTGCATCTCCTTCCAGTGGGGGCGGATATCATCACGCCACTCGTCCCAGGAGATATCCAAGGTCTCGTAGAAGGCGTTTGAGTACTTTGCAACGACGGGCGGCGTCTGCGTGTCGCCGTCGGACTTGACCCATTCTTCGTTGTCAAAGACGATTTTCCGGACACTCGCGCCCCCGTCGGTCTGAGTCCCGTCTACGTACTCGCCGAAGGGCCTCGCCTTCACGTACACGTGTCTCTCGGTTTCCTCACCGCCGTGAACCTCGACGGCCTGCGTGTTCTTGATGAGCTCCTCGACCGAAGGTGAAACGAGGTTACTCTCGTACTCATCAGCGTTCTCGGTGAGGTCGGTCCAAACGGCTTCGAGCTCCTCCTTCACCGTAGACTTTGCAAAAGAGGTGTTCTCGGCGAGTTTATTTCCGATCTCACCCTTCTTGGTGCGGCTCTCCCAGAACCCACGCTCGAAGAACGACGACCAGAGAACCTCGTCTTCATCGTCACGGAACCGGACGCGCAGGTCGGCCTCCTCGCGGGGGATGACTTCCATCACTACGCGATCATCGAGGATGTCCCAGCTGACTCCCGCGCCCTCCATCTCGTCGCCCGCCATCAGTCCAGTACACCTCGTCGGTCGTTCAGGCGGGTGGTTTGGCTGGTTCGGTGCTCCTGTGCTTTGTCCGCGGAGAGATTGCGTCGTGTGTAGTGTAGATCTGACATCGAATGGCTCGTATCGTCGCCATTACTCTGCGAGGCTGAGCTGGGGAATGCATCCCTCTCTAGCCGGATAGAGCAAGGCTTTTTGGTTGAGCCCGGCAACAACAGAAGTACGGCCCCCGAGGCGTGAGGGCTGGTGACCCGATGACACGCCTCGGTTCTGCTGTTACCAGACCGATTATCTGGTAGTGTCGTCTGTACCTGTCTCACGCATTCTGAACGCGGCGACTTTAACGTATGGTATTCTGGGCAAATGGACGGTGCCCTCACGCTCCGCTCTGAGCGTCTGAATTCACCTCGGGACCCACGGCTTTGCGCCACTACCCACGTCTTGTCTCGGTTCCGTGGGCCGAACTCCTGCGCTCTTCGATAACCTGCTCGCAGCTCCGGCACTGAAAGACGCGGGAGAAGTCGGTCGGTCGCAGTCGGCCGCCGCACGCCGGGCAGTCGTAGTTGGTAGCGCTCACCCATCGTACCCTCCCCGCCCGTTGGCGGTTTCGTAGACGGTGACGATGATCGTCGCTGCGTCTCTCTTCACCGCGACGAACAGAACACCGAGATCGTCGTGGTAGCCACGGATGCGACGGCCGGCGTCCGTGTGTGAGGCCTCCCTGAAGGCCTCTCGGACACTCGTGCCAGGGTAAGGATCGTCCGCGGCGACACGCTGGAGCCAGCGCGTACGAGCGTGCTGGGTGACGTCCACGCGCCGGTTCTGGACGCTCATTTGACCGCCTCCGCTTTGCCTTTCTCCCAGAGCTTTTTCGCCAGCCCGTTGGTGGGTGCCTGCGAGTTCTTCGTCTCCTGCTCGATGTCGTGTCGGTACAGAAAGCGCCGAACGTCGGCGTCGCTGATGCCGAAGTGGTCGGCGATGTCCTTCCGCCGCCAGCCACGTTCGACGTAGAGATTCTCCAGGACGTCGGCGTCCTTGTAGGCCTCTGGCCGTTCGTCTGGGTCGGGGACCTGCTGACGGCTCTGGCGAAGCATATCAGCAGACACCTCCGGTGCAGGAGCAGTGGAAGTCGGGACAACACTCCAGGGCGGCGTACACCTGTCGCCAGCTGAAGTGCTCATCGAGCGTTCTAAGACCGGTACGATCTCGTTCGTCCGTGGGGTCGTGCATGGCGTATCACCGGCAGACTCAGGCGCTGCCGAACCCCACACAGAACACGTCTCCGTCCCGGTTTCGTCACCCGGGAAAGCGCTTATGCCCGGTCTTGACGAAAGACCGGGTACGGAGCGGGCGACCGTTCGGGGTCACCCGGCGGCGTCGCGTTCCGTGTGGTTACCGTTTGACCGCGGAACCGTCGAGGCTACAATCTCGACACCTGACACGCCCGGACTGGGCCTCCTTCACCCGCCAAGATGAGTTGGGCCCACGGGCGTGCACTTCCGACCTCGTCTTCTCGCTTAGCCCGATGGACGCCAACATAAAGTAACTTAACCATGTACGACGATGTTACAATTATTGAAACGGCTATGGAGGACGAGGAACGACCGAAGGGCTTCTTGAATGAAGCTCAACGAGAGGCGCTCAGCACCGGGGAGTTTTACGAGGGCACCGAGAGTTCTGACCGAGTCCGTCGATATCGCACGAAGAAGCGTCTCAAAGGGGCGTTGCTGGATCTTCAATACTTGTCCCAGCTCCGCTTCGAAGACATCCAGTCAATCTTCGACTGGTTCTACGAGGACGATACCGAACCGTGGGAGATGCCGGAATACACCGACCGACAGGAGGAGTTCGAACGCGGTGTGTCGGAGCTTTTCGCGGCTCTGTACGATGGGATGGGCGAGATGAAATTCGCCTCGGCGCTTCGAATTGGCGTTGGTCGGGCCATCGAGCGGCGGGAGCTGGCCGCACGCGATCGTCTCCCCGAGTACGATGTCCAGTTCAACATCGAACTCGACGAGGATCGCCACCGCGCTCTCGACGATCTAAAGCAGGAACTTGAGAAGCACGACGGTGAGGGTGCGCCGGATTCCTTCATCACCAGGGACCTTTGGGCGCTCTGGTTCGCCGGTGAGATCACCGGCCGTCGGTACGATGAACTGATGGATTCGATGGGTTCCGACGCCGGAGAGGAACCAAGCGAGGAGTACAAAGAGGAGGCCGTGGAGGTGGCCGAGAAGTACGAAACGGGGGAAGCGCAGCGCATCCAGGATCTGCTCTATCTCGTCAACACCGACTACATCTCCCAACAGGAGTTCGAAGAGGTCCAGAAGCAGCAGCGCCGGAACGTCCACGTCCTCTACTGCCAGGGCCCCGAGGAGGTCGCAGAGCAGTACAAAGAGTACGGTCACCAAATCCGGGAAGAACACCAGGACGCCCTCGAAGCCGCATGGCGTGCGCACGAGAGTCACGTCCAAAAGGTGATGAGTGAGGCTGACGGGAATGTCGGAGACGTCCCCGCAGAACACCTGGACTGCCTGGAAGCGGCGGGACTCATCACCGACGATGAGCGGAAATCGCTCGAACATGAATCGGCTCCCCCTCGCCGTGACCCACGTGACCCAACGGCGGTTCCAGGCGACTACACGATATCGCCGTGCGACGACCATCAGTACCAGCCCCGGACGCCTCAGATTCCGTCGCAGCGGAAGATGATCGAGCTCCTGCGCAGCGGTGATCTCTCGCCGAACGGCTATCTCGACATCCTCGAAACCAGGTTCGAGGAAGCGCCCGAGACGCTCGTGGCCGAAGATCTCTGGGACCTTCTTCGAAGCGAGCGGATCAGTGAGGAAGCGTACCTGGCGGCTGACCGGAGCTGGGAAGACGACCCGAGCGAGCTCCCACCTGAAGAAGAGCGGGAATCGATTCAAGAAGTGTACGGCGACCGCCAGTAATTCAACGCTGTCCGATCCTGTCCTGCTATAGTGTGGATGGAATCGCCCGACTGCGGTTGATTCTGTCCAGTCACCAGTGAAAGAGGGTTAGCTCTTAATCATTAAACACGCGCGTGAGCACAGCGCGCAGGCGCGCGCTCATCGAATATCCAGCAAGGATTCGATGAAGCGGGCATCGCGGTCAGTCCGGCCGGAAGCGCTCACCTTGAGCCGTGAACCGCAGTCCGTAGTACACCCTCTTCCGGTCGCCGTCCCGCTGAACCTTCTCCCTCTCGAAGTCCAACTGTTCACCGAGCATCCGTCCGAAGTGATTCTTCGGGGGAACTCCGTCGAGATCGTTGTGTTCAGCGAACGCCTGCATCGCCTTGTAGAGTTCCCCAACACCGATTCCGTTCCCATCTGCTTCGCTGAGGCAACGGTCGGCGAACGCCACGACCGGCTCATCCTCGGATAGCGACAGCGGTTCGAAATCGAGTTCCTCCGGAACGGTGGCGTCCCACGGGGCTGGACGCAGCTCCTCGTCGGGGAGATCGTCGTGATCGGTGAGGAGCTTAGCCCGCGCCACCCAGCCGTTGTCGTACGGCGACGTCGCGTCTAGGTGGTGGCTCATCGGTGGAGCGAATTCCAGGGGCATCTCCAGTGAGCGATTCGTGCCGGTGTAGCCGATCACCGCTGCCTGACCGACGTCGAAGTCCCGGGCGATGGTCGTCATGTGGTTGTGCCGCTCGCCGTCGAGGCCGACCATGTCCTTGAACAGCGGCTTCAGCGACCCCATCTGGGACCGGAAGGTGACGACCCGCTCCACGTGCTCCCGTGCGCGCTTGTTTATCTGGCCCATCAGCTGCTGTGTGTCGGCGAGGACCTCGATGTCCTCGTGGCGATGCATCGAGCAGAGCTCCTGGAAGGCGGCGACCATCCCGCGCTGAATTTCGCGCTCACGGTCGTCCTGCTTGGCCGTCCGGTCGTTCGGGGCGATGTGATGGAGCTCTCGGAAGACGGCAGCGAGGGACGGCAGGTTGTAGTATTCCTGCCGTTCGTGGTACAGCGAGTGGATGAGGTAGGAGAGAATTGTGAACTTGTGCGCACCGTCGTCGATGAGGGACTGGGTGAACACCGTGATCGTACCGGCGTCGCGGAAGATCTCTTCCCAGTCCAGGGCGTGTTCGCACTCGTTGGTGCGGATGAATCCGAGGTCTTGGAGTGAGGCGAGGGTGTTGTAGAGCCGGCGCTTCACGCCGTCCTGTGCGTCCGTATCGAGCACGGCATCGGCGAGGTCGCGGAGGCTCCAATCGTCCTGCTTGTTCACCTGCTGGTAGGCACGGTCGAGGTAGTTCTGCTGAACATCGGTGAGGTGTGAGAGCATCATGTTCAGCGCCTTCCGGGGGATGTCAGCAGCCGGGATGGTGAACGGACGCACCACTGTTTCCTCGGTATCCGCTCGGAAGGGCACTTCTGACCGCTCTAACCCTGGGGTGAGAGGTGCGAAGACCTCCATCCTCGGCCTCGGATACTCGTCTTCCTCAAGGAAATCTGGTGAGAGGCCCATTTCCTCTCGCACATCCCGTAGGTCGTCCTGCGCCTGGGGTACGTCGTAGAGCCCGTTCTCCAGCTCGGTGAGATCGACGACGTCGATGATCTTCTTCCCCGCCGCGTAGCGGTCCTCCGCTTCGGTCGTGCCAGCGGTCGTCTTTCCGAACCCGGGCAGGCCTTGATTCACGCTCACCGGCGGGTGGCCCGTGGGATCGACGATGCACACTTCCTCAGGACTATCGCGCTCCCAGGGTTCGCGGATGATCCCGAGGTCGAGTTCGTGCCCACGGACGGGGGCGACATCGCGCATCTCCGATTGTACGTACCCGTGCCACTCAGCGAGCGCTACCATCGACCGAAAGGCCTTCTCAACCAGACGGGGAGCGGGATCGAGGAGTGAATTTGTGTAAACGAAGCGAGGCTGTTTCCTCTCGTCGAGCTCTCGACGATCTTCAATATCTTCGACGAAATTGCCAGACGCAACACGAGAAACAGCTTCCCAGTGCCAGTCTTCGTGATCCTGAAGCTCCGTACTCAACGTGTGTAGGTTAACACGATCGCCGATCAGTATTGGCCTGAGTACGTCTTCACACTCTTCGGCGACGTACAGGTAGTGTTCCCACTTGCCTCGAACCAGCGCCCGAGCACATTTTTCGACAGTCTCCTGGACGATTTCCTTCCGACGCTGCTCATCGCTCTTCAGCTGCTTTCCCTGGATATGTTCGATTATGTCCCGTTCACTTCCGGGGGAATCGCTCATGGACGAAACTGGCGACAGCGGGCCTGTTATTCCTATTCCCCGCTGTCGAAAAGGGAAGACCGGCCATTCTGCAAACGCTATAGTGGTTTATCGAATCCTAACGGCGAAGTCCATACACGTCTGCGTATGCGTATACGTGTACGTATATACTTCAGAACTGCTCAGTAGCGTGCTGAGCGTAGGCGTCGCGTCCAGCGTCGAGGACCTCTGGCGCTGCCTGTTGAAGCCCCAGCCGGACGGCGAGACGAAGCACTTCGCTTCGATCGATCCCATCAACATCGCCTTCACGCCCGAGCTCTTGCCGGAGGGCCGCCCCGACGTCATCGAGGCCGCCTGTCTCCTCCAGCGCACGCACGAGGGCCGCGAGCCGGTCGTCCCGTACCGAGAGCGTCTTCGACACTTCACCGGCTTCGACGTCCGCGAGCACCGCTACAATCGTGTCCTCCAGGCCGGTGGATTCCTCGCCCGGCGTGGCGGACTGGGCACGCGTCCCGACGTCGGTCTTCTGGCGCAGCTCGTCCAGCTCGTCGTCGGCGTCCGTCATCGGCCACCTCCTAGGCGCTCCACGAGCGCCTCGGCATCGGTCTCGTAGGCTTCGATGGCGCGCTTCGCCGTCTTCGACGGGCGCTCCAGGGAGAAGAGCGTTCCACCGTGCATCTGCGCGTTCTGGACGTCTTGGGAGCTGGGGATCTGTGCCGGAGCGAGAGAGTCTGGGTACTCGTCTTCGAACTCTTCGAGGTACGCCTGCCCGGCCTTCGTCCGTTCATCGACCTCGTTCAGCAGCACCATCACGAGTTCGATGGAGACGTCCTGCTCTTCCCGGATCGTCTTCAGGTCCCGGCGCAGCTGGGCAGCCTGTCCCGCCTCGAACGGGCCGGGGCGGACGGGCGCGACGACGTTCTTCGCCGCCCAAAGCCCGTTGTAGGCGATGTTGGACGTACTACCCGGCAGGTCCAGGAGGATGACGTCGTAGTCATCCTCGACGTAGCCGGTGAGGAACTCGTCGAGGCGACTGTACCGTTCCGCAGCCTCGTCGATGTTCCCCAGCGTGGCATCTAGGCCGTCCAGACTTTCGTGCGCCGGGATGAGGTCGGGCCCTTCGCCGGTCGGAATGATGAGGTCCTCGACGGCGGTGGGGAGCTTCTCGGAGATCGTCTCCCATTCGTCTTGGAACACCGTAGTGATGTTCGGCCAGCGGTCGTCGTCGGCCTGGACGTCTCCCCAGAGCCCGAAGTGCTTGGCGAGGTCGCCCTGCTTCCCAGCGAGGTCGAGGAGTAGGACGTCGTACCCCTGGCGGTCGAGAGCAACACCGAGATGCGCCGTCGCGGTCGTCTTCCCGACGCCTCCTTTGTCGAGAAAAGTAGCCGCTCTAAGTGCTGAGTCTGGCATATACGCTAACGTATGCGTATACGGATACGTAAAGGTACGTCAGACGGACAGGAGAAGTGCCCGCTCCAGGAGTCGAACCTGGGCACGTGGTTTTCCATCTCCGGCCTGCTGGTGGCCTGCGACTCTGTCGCCGACCACCGCCGGTGGTGGGAACGAGACGTACTGAACGTGCGCCATGCAGCGGGCGTAAGGGAGGGTCGGAGGGGTCAGCGACGGCGCTAGCCGTACCGGCCCGAGAACTTCTCGACCTCGTCGTGCGCCTCGTCGATGGCGGCGTCGAGGTCGTCCCGCAGCGCATCGGCGTCAGCTGGCGTGAGCGTCAGAGAGATCTCGCTCTCCGGACCGCCGATCCGGACGCACACTCGCGCCTGGTCGGAACCGTCTACGAACAGCGCCTCACCATTCGCCTCGATGGCGACGCTGTCTCCGTCCGGTGCAACGTCCACACCGACGTACTCGGCCGAGGGGGCGTCATCCTGCTCGCTCATCGTCAGGCCTCCTCCAGCGCCCGCTGGAGCGCGTCGAGGGAGCCGTAGGCGATGTTGCCGACGACGTACTCCCGGTGGACCTCGCCGTCTTCTGTACGGTGTAGGCGGGCAGTCACGCGGGCGTCACTGTTCCTCATTGTCCACCTCCCTCGCTGCGTGGGCCTGTTCGAGCAGGTCAACAGCTAGCGCTTCGGCCTGCTCAGCGGAAAGATGTACCATGGTCCCGATGGACTCGTTATCGTCCGTGCTCACCTCGAACCCGAGGGGGACACCAGTACGATCAGCGGGGTGGGTTTCAACGATACCGTTCGGGTTGTCGCACAGCGCATCGAGTTGGGCGTTCACCAGTCCTGAGCGGACATGTGCGAGGTTCTCCGCAGTCTCGTACGCCCATCGGTCACTGTCGTCACGTCCGGCAAGGTCTAGGAGTCGGTCCTGTTGGGCACCGATTTCGACGTCGGGGACGTCCCCGGCGGCAGCTCCAGCGACTGCCGCGGCCGCTTGAAGGAAGTCTCGGCGCTGCATCAGCCTTCGACCTCCTGGACGTGCTCCCCGTGGACGTCGCGCCACCACTGACCGCGGTTCTCGGGGAGGTCAGTGTAGCCCTCCCGAACCTCGTCGGCGAACCGTTCCAAGAGGTCCGCGACCTCGTGACGATCGACGCCGTGGTCTTCGGCCTCGTTCAGGGTGGCCTCGACCTCGCGTGCCACGCTGTCGATGTCGTCGATCATCGGTCACCTCCATCAGCGTACGCGGCCGCCGAGCTGATCTTCGCAGCAAGTTCGTCGGCGTCGTCAGGATTGAGAGAAATCTCTATCTCGGCACCTCCAACGTAGGTTTTCAGAATCACGTGCCCCTGTTCGTCATCCAGCCACTCTCCGTGCACATCGATTTCTGCGTATGCATCGGCCGATGGCGCTTTTACAAGCGTGAGCGCTTGAGTCGATCCGATATCAGCGACCCGTGCCCCGTTTTCGTGATTCCCGTGCTGTTCCTCCGAAACGTTCTCCCCGGCTGGGGGAGTATCGTTGTCTGCTGCCATGGTTGGCGGCACGGTCGTGGGCGCTCCTACGCCCCGGCCACCTTCTGAGGCGGCCTGTTCCGTGCTCAGTGCCTACTCAATCGGCCACCGACTTATAGATTGTGAATATCGTATGGATACGTCGTTACTACTAAGGTCAGTGGGAGTCAAATGGAATAATACGTCCGTCACCTGAACGGGCGGACATGGAGGAGATTGACTTGAATCCGACCGATAACGCAATACTCGACATGCTGCGAGAAGGGCGGTGCTCGCCGTCCTACATCGCTGAAAAAGCGGAGTACAGCAGACAGAACGTGACCAACCGGCTGGGGCGTCTCGTTGAACACGGCTACGTTCGGAAGCTGCATCCCGGACTGTACGAACTCGTCGATGACCCAAGGGTAGATGACGATGAGTGAATGGACCTGCCCCGCGTGTGGCGGCGGGTTCCCCGAACTGAAAGACGGCAGTGCCTGCCCTTGGTGCGAACTCACGCTGGGTGAGGTGGGCGAGATGCGACGAGAAGGACACTTTGACGAGGTCGAGGCCGTGGGAGGGGACTCATGAAATACCGTTTCTACTACGACCCCGACGACAGCTTCTCGGCCGACGTCTTGCTGCCAGTCCTGGCTGACCAGGCCGACCGTGCGAAACGGGAGTTCGAGGAGATCTCGCTGGAAAGCCAGCCACCCGCCGGGTCAGCGAGAGCGAGGGAGGACGGCGTGGAGCAACTCCCGACACTCACCTACCGGCAGGGAGAGGTGGTGGAGGCGTACGAGGGACACGACGCCATCATCACCTGCGCCGATGATGAACCGCTGGACACGCTCGCTATCGAAGAGGGATACCTCAGCCCTGATGGCAAGGAGTGGAAGATCGATGTCTGAATCTAACTCCGAAACCGTCGAAGAGTACCCACACAACTGCCAGATCGTGCGGGAGCGCGTGGAAGGCAGTGAAGACCGATACCACTTCGAGGGACCTCTCGGGCGCATCAAGTCGTTCGAGAACCCCGATAAGGCGCGGTTATATGCTGATGTGTACGAGGTTGTCGGCGGATTCAGGGAGGAAAAGACGGGCGAGAGAGGAGTTCCTCCAGCTGTCGCTCGGTCTCGTGAGGACGTGCTGATGGCGTATCTTGCAGCGCAGCCAACCATGTCGGTGACCTACGTCGCACGTGCCTTCGATCTCGACGAGGATGAGGTGCGAGGCTACATCGAGATGGTTCAGGACCGAGCAGCGGAGATGAGGGAGGAAGATGAAGAGTAACCCTGTGGAAAGGGGTCTTCGAGCCCGATCCCACGGGGGCACGCGCAGATGTATACGACCGTCCCGATGTATGCACCTCACACCTCGTGCCCAGCGTGACGGGTGCATAGATTCGTCCCGATTTGGGGCGGAGTCCCCGCCGATCACGCCGGAGACCGGCACCCCATTTATACCGAACAGGCTCTCGTTCACTCCAGAACGACGCACCAGCAGCCCCCGTGCATACTCAAGCACTTAAAGAAACCATGGCAACCGACCGAACCAGCCTGAAGCTGACCGACGAACGGAAAATCCTCTTCGACAAAGCGAGCGAGATTGTTGCCAGCGGCCCCGACGATGACCCGCCGCGGAGTGACGTCATCGATGCGGCGCTGACGCATCTCATCGAGAGTGAGGATAACCTCGAAGATGTGAGAGACAAGTACCCGCCTCAGCAGGTCAAAGATTGTTGCAACACATCGGTGATTGGACTGCACTATCGGACAAGCATCGAGTCGAAGTGGCGATAACCACACGGAGACTGTTGAGAGAACCTGTTTTCGGGGCGCGAGGGTAGGGGTCGAGGCCGGGAAGATGCCCTTCTAGAACCGAATCAGACGACAGGTTCGACCGCGACGTGCTTGTGTTTGAGTCGAGGCGCTTTCGAACGCCCTTCATCGTCGTACTCGATCACGTCGATAGTTGCGAGCTTCTTCAGGTCACGGCTCACGACACCTTTGTCGTAGTCCAGCTCCTCAGCAAGCGCACGAACCGAGTGAGGTTCGTTCTCCTTCAGGTGATCGACGATCTCCAGGCGGCGGGGGTGGAAGACATCCTCAGCTCGTTCACGAGCAAGGACCAACGTGTCTGGGAATCCATGCTGGGTGAGAGCTTCCGAGAAAGAGTTACGGAACTCTAGACGAGGATCTATCTCCTCTTCTTCAGGATCAAACTCGTTTGGGTCAGGGATCGAACCCCGATCTTCAAATTCAGGCATTGTACTACCTCGTGACTGTTGTTAGAACTGCAACGGACATAAAGGTTCGGTATCGGCCAAACAGACACTGCTACACGTGTTCTGACCCAATCCTGTGTTATGTCGAAACTTTTAAATAGCTGGAGCGCGTACACAACAGTAGAGAGTATCCGCTGCGCTTTCGCCAATGGAGTTCTGAAGTAGCGGCCTTCTACCCCGCGAAATCAGCAGCAAGGAGCGATGACGGCGGCTGTTGTGACGGCGCGCGCGAGCGAGAAATCTGGAACAGAGTACGAATATGAACACGAATGAAACAACAACTGAGTGTGAACTCATGATGCGAGATGTATAGTTTCGAGAAAATTGACCTTGGTACGTACCGAGGTGACGGCTACTTCTTGGCGGGGTTCGTTGAGCCCGAAGCGTCTGAGGGGGAGGACTACGACCCAGACGTAGACGCAGATGATTTCGGTGTTACCTTGGTGCAGGCTGGAACCCACCCGCTGGAGGAGAACATCGAGATAGTCCGAATGGATACGGCCCACGGACAACCGCATATGGACTTGGTCTACCTACCGCCTGACGTTGATGAGGAGTCGAAGGTCTGGCTGGATGATGACTACACCTACGAGCGCATGAAGCAGTACCTACAGGCCAACTGGAAGATGTTCGCCGACAGGCACATCCGCGAAAACGAGTAGGAGCGGCGCGCCCCTGCTCACGCAACTGGGGCGAGTGTCACCGACCAAGAGACGAGAACGAGGCAGGCCAGGTACGCGGCCTTTGCTGCTGCCGCTGGGTCCATCGATCCGAAGTCATCACTACCGAATTGGTTCAGCGAAAATTGGTTTTCATCAGGATGCTGGTCGGCAGTCGAACCTGAGGCCGAGTCGTCTGCTGCACCCATCGTGATCGCGTCGATGTCGTCGAACACGTCCTGCATGCTCGCCCACGCGGCTTCGGCTTCGTCCGGCTCGGCTTCATCGACTAATTCACCGAGTCGGGCTGTCGT